>VFQM010000015.1_pt1 | contig 216115 bp, 221 predicted proteins | sample 3512391 | NCBI WGS metagenome assembly VFQM01 (sample SAMN10412369, study PRJNA504923) | tailings metagenome | isolation source: Replicate 1 from Balatoc abandoned mine | place: Philippines
ATCCCCGGGTCTCCGCAGTTCGCTTCGCTCCTGCTCCGCCCGAGGATGACGAAGGTATGGGAACTCTAGGCTAATCTCCAAGGTTGGCTTGGCAGGCTTGAAAGTTTGCGCTTGTCAGGGAGTTCTCCGCAACTGAATACGGATGCTCCCTGCCAGTGACAGACGTCGATGAATAGCTGCGAGCCCAACGTCTTCGTCATCCTCGGGCGGAGCAGGAGCGAAGCGAACTGCAGAGACCCGGGGATCCATGCCGTGAAGGTCCAGCCGAGCTAGGACAAGAAAAGATCGCAACTATCGCGCCCCCCTTCCTGGCCCATCTCCCGTAAAGGAGAGAACACTCATCCGAACGTGGAAGTCCTTTCCACCCCCGCAGCGGCGAGCGCAAGCCTCCGAGCCTTTGCGGCAACGGCTATGCGGCAAGCGACAGTTAACCAACTCGCCGGGCACCTCCAGAGATGACGCCGAAATACGGCAGGTGCCGTATGCCCTGCCGCAAGGTTTCGGGTCATTCCTCGACGCAGACCGCATTTTCGGCGCGCTGCGGTTCGGCACGGGCGGGGGTGCGCCAGTGGCGGTCGGTTGGCCAATGACAGGAGCAGAGGAATGAAGACGATGATGATGGCGGCAGCGGTGTCGCTGATGCTGGCGCCGGCGGCCTATGCCGCAGCGCCGGTGATGAACGAAGCCGGCTCGAGGGCGATCAGCAATGGGCAGGTGAAGGGCGAATCCGTCCAGTTGGCGGGGGGTGTCAACAAACCCGGCAAGCCTTCTATAGGTTCGCGTGACCGGGGCGGCAACAACCGCAAATCCACCTACGGCTGAGGCCGTCCCACTTGGACCGGCGCCCACGTCTCTGGACTGGCCGCGTCTCTGGTGCAGGCGCGTGTTGTACTGGGGGCAGTGCCAGACATGCGGCGAGCGGCCGATATCAATGGAAGGAACAGATCAATGAAGGCAGCAATGATAGAAGTGGCGGCGACGCTGATCCTGACGCCTACGGCATTCGCCGCTGTTCCGGCGGCAAAAGACGCAGCCTCCAAGGCCGCAATCAACGAGCAGGCTGCAAAGGATGACGTTGTCCTGCTGGCTGGTGGACCGGGCAGGACCGGCGCCATCGGCATGCCGAGGGGCAAGGGTTTCCTCCCGGGTAAAGGTTGGGGCGGCTGAGCTTAGGGGCCCTATCCTGCAATTGCCGGGGCAGGGCTTCTGGCCGGGGCATGATCCTGCCGAAGACCGGTTGGACAGTTGCCAGCCGGACCTTCATCGGGATGCTCCGGCTGCGGCCCGGCGACCACTGTGTCGCCGCCGACCATGTGTAAGTCTGCTGTCCGATCGTTGCCCGGTGCGCGATCGGAGTTTTTTCGTTGGCTGGCGTCGCGCTGCAGCAAAACAATGCGCGAATTATTTCTGCAGGAATTCGGCCACGTCGCTGAAGACGTTGACGAACATCTCTTCCGTCAGGACGCCGGTGTTGGTGTTGTAGCGCGAGCAATGGTAGCTCGAGAACACGGCCAGCCCGCCGACGTCGTGACGGGCGCCGTGCTTGAACGGTACGGCCGCCACGCGTGCGCCGAGCGCCCGCACGGTCGACTGGTGGCCGATCGCGCCGAGCGTCAGGATCGCCTTCAGGTTGGGAAAACGCCTGATGGTCGGCACGAGGAACGTGCGGCAGGTGTTGATCTCCGCACCCACCGGCTTGTTCTCGGGCGGCACGCAGCGCACCGCGTTGGTGATCGCGGTGCCGATGAGTTCCAGGCTGTCGTCGGGCCGCGCCTCGAACTCGCCGCGTGCCATGCCGAAGCGCTTGAGCGTGGCGTAGAGGAGATCGCCGGCATAGTCGCCGGTGAAGGGACGGCCTGTCCGGTTCGCCCCGCGCAGCCCGGGCGCAAGCCCGACGATCAGGAACCGCACGCTGTTTTCTCCTTCCGGGGGCAGGAAGGAGCGTACCGGCGCGTTGTACCAGCCGGGCTCACGCTCGCGCCATCCGGCGATGAAGCCGTGAAGGCGCGGGCATAAGGGACAGTTCCGGTCGGGATCGACCGGCAGGGCAGGCAGGGAGGACAGCATCAAATCTCTTCGGCGGGCGGTTCTACCGGGTCGGGCTTGCGGACCGGGCGTTCGGACGGTTCACGGCCGACTTCGGCCTTCAGCGACATCAGGTCGATGAAGTGGTCGGCCTGGCGACGCAGGTCGTCGGAGATCATCGGCGGCTGGGAGGTCATGGTCGAGACCACGCTGACCTTCTTGCCGCGCCGCTGCAGCGCCTCGACGAGCGTGCGGAAGTCGCCGTCGCCCGAGAAGATAACATAGTGATCGACCACGTCGGCGAGCTCCAGGGCATCGACGGTGAGTTCGATGTCCATGTTGCCCTTGATCTTGCGGCGGCCGGTGGCGTCGGTGAACTCCTTGGCCGGCTTGGTGACGACCTTGAAGCCATTGTAGTCGAGCCAGTCGATGAGCGGACGGATCGAGGAGTATTCCTGGTCCTCGATGAGCGCCGTGTAATAATAGGCGCGCAGGAGGTAGCCGCGCTTCTGGAAGCTTGCGAGCAGTTTGCGATAATCGATGTCAAAGCCGAGGGAGCGGGACGTGGCGTAGAGATTGGCTCCGTCGATGAATAGTGCGATTTTTTCACGAGGATCAAACATAGGAAAATTTCCTTGTTGAAATAGGCTGTCGCCAAATAGCTGGTGTCGTGTGCCCTACTCCCCCTTGAACAAAGCCTCGCCCCCACGTTCGGAAATATCGCCCGAGGTCGCTCATTCCAAGAGGGGGAAGGTGGCAATGCAGCAAAAAAAGTGGTGGGCGGTGCAGCATGCGACCCGCTTGGGCTTTACGGAGCTCGGGCATGATGCTTGAATTCCGTGGCCTTTCGGGTTAAGGCACGCGCCAGCTTTCCGTCAAATCCATGCATGAAAGGGGCACTTCATGGCCCGCGTAACCGTTGAAGACTGCATTGATAAGGTCGACAACCGCTTCGAGCTGGTGCTTCTCGCCGGCCACCGCGCCCGCCTGATCTCGCAGGGCGCGCAGATCACCGTTCCGCGCGACAACGACAAGAACCCCGTCGTGGCGCTGCGCGAGATCGCCGACGAGACGCTGTCGCCCGACGATCTCAAGGAAGACTTGATCCACTCGCTGCAGAAGCATGTCGAGGTCGACGAGCCGGAGGCGGAAGCTCCCGAGGCGGCCGACCAGACCGTCGCTGCCATGGACACCGAAGAGCCGGAAGAGAACATCACCTTCGACCGCATGACCGAAGAGGACCTTCTGGCCGGCATCGAGGGCCTGGTTGCTCCCGAGAAGAGCGACGACTACTGAGCCTGGCTGCATCCTCCGCGCTGCGGAGGACGCGCAAAAAAGGTCTCCTGCGGCACAATAGGGGTCTTCGGCCCTTCCGCGCCGCAGCATTCGTGGCTATCTATGACATGCGTCGCAAGTCCTTGCGGCGCATGATTCATTTCAAGTTTTGGGAAGCCGGCCATGATGCGTCAGTATGAGCTTGTCGAGCGCGTTCAGCGCTACAAGCCTGACGTCAACGAGGGGCTTCTCAACAAGGCCTACGTCTATGCCATGCAGAAGCATGGCCACCAGCGCCGGGCTTCGGGCGATCCGTATTTCTCGCATCCGCTGGAAGTCGCGGCGATCCTCACCGACATGCACCTGGACGAGGCAACGATCGCGGTTGCCCTGCTGCACGACACGATCGAGGACACCTCGGCCACGCGCGACGAGATCGACGAGCTGTTCGGTCCCGACATCGGCAAGCTGGTCGAGGGGCTGACCAAGCTCAAGAAGCTCGACCTCGTCTCCAAGAAGGCCGAGCAGGCCGAAAACCTGCGCAAGCTGCTTCTGGCGATCTCGGAAGACGTTCGCGTGCTGCTGGTCAAGCTTGCCGACCGTCTCCACAACATGCGCACGCTGCATCACGTGCCGGAAGGCAAGCGGCTGCGCATCGCCGAGGAGACGATGGACATCTATGCGCCGCTCGCCGGCCGCATGGGCATGCAGGGCATGCGCGAGGAACTCGAGGAACTCGCCTTCCGCTACATCAACCCCGAAGCCTACCGGACGGTCACCGAGCGGCTGAAGGATCTTTTCGAGCGCAACAAGGGCGTGCTCGTAGACATCGAGAAGTCGCTGTCGCAGCTGTTCGAGAAATACGCGATCAAGGCGACGGTCACGAGCCGGCAGAAGAAGCCGTGGTCGGTGTTCCGCAAGATGGAGACCAAGGCGCTCTCGTTCGAGCAACTGTCGGACATCTTCGGCTTCCGCGTCGTCGTCGACAGCCTGGAGGATTGCTATCGGGCGCTGGGTGCCATCCATACGACCTGGTCGATGGTTCCGGGGCGCTTCAAGGACTACATCTCGACGCCCAAGCAGAACGACTACCGCTCGATCCACACCACCATCGTGGGGCCCTCGCGCCAGCGCATCGAGCTGCAGATCCGTACCCGCGAGATGAACACGGTTGCCGAGTACGGCGTGGCGGCGCACTCGATCTACAAGGACAGCGTGGCGAAGCTCAACGGCGCCGGCCACCAGATTTCCAAGGACACCAACGCCTATGGCTGGCTGCGGCGGACCATCGAGCAACTGGCGGAAGGCGACAGCCCCGAGGATTTCCTCGAGAACACCAAACTGGAGCTGTTCCAGGACCAGGTGTTCTGCTTCACGCCCAAGGGCATGCTGATCGCGCTGCCGCGCGGCGCGACCCCCATCGACTTCGCCTATGCCGTGCACACCGACGTCGGTGACACATGCGTGGGCGCCAAGGTCAACGGCCGCGTCATGCCGCTGATGACCGAGCTCAAGAACGGCGACGAGGTCGAGATCATCCGCTCCAAGGCGCAGGTGCCGCCGGCCGCCTGGGAGGCGATCGTGGTCACCGGCAAGGCGCGCGCGGCGATCCGGCGCGCCACCAAGAACGCCATCCGCAAGCAATATTCGGGGCTCGGCACGCGCATCCTGGAACGCGCCTTCGAGCGCGCCGAAAAGAAATTCTCCAAGGACAGCCTAAAGCCGGTGCTGCATCGCCTGGCGCGCAAGGACATCGAGGACGTGCTGGCGGCGGTCGGCCGTGGCGAGCTGTCTTCGAACGACGTGGTGCGCGCGGTGTTCCCCGACTACAAGGAGGAGCGCGCGACGCCTACCACGCCCAAGCAGCGCGAGGAGGGCTGGTCGAAGATCCGCAACGCCGCCGGCATGCTGTTCCAGATACCGGGCAGGGGCTCGACGCCGGCGCAGCGCAAGGAGTCCAAGCGCTGGGGGCCGGCGGTGCCGATCCGCGGCGTCAGCGGCGACCTGCCGGTGAAGTTCGCACCGGAAGGGGCGGTGCCGGGCGACCGCATCGTCGGCATCATGCAGCCGGGATCGGGCATCACCATCTATCCGATCCAGTCGCCGTCGCTGATGGCCTTCGACGACCAGCCCGAGCGCTGGATCGACGTGCGCTGGGATCTCGACGAGGACTCGAAGGAGCGTTTCCCGGCGCGCATCACGGTCACTGCGATCAATGCCCCGGGCTCGCTCGCAGACATCGCCCAGGTGGTGGCGGCCAACGACGCCAACATCCACTCGCTGTCGATGGTGCGCACCGCGCCCGACTTCACCGAAATGCTCATCGATCTCGAGGTCTGGGACCTCAAGCACTTGAACCGGCTGATCTCCCAGCTCAAGGAAAACAGCAGCGTCAGCGACGCCCGCCGCGTCAACGGCTGACAGGCGGCCGCAAGGCTGCACGACGACAGGAAAGACAAGCATGCAGACAAGCGAAGTCCTGGACATCTTCCGCTCGGCGGGTGCCGTGCTCGAAGGCCACTTCATCCTGACCTCGGGCCTGCGCAGTCCGGTGTTCCTGCAGAAGGCGCGCGTCTTCATGCATGCCGACAAGACCGAGGCGCTGTGCAAGGCGCTGGCCGAGAAGATCCGCGCCGAGGTGGCAGGCGACATCGACTATGTGGTGGGCCCCGCGATCGGCGGCCTGATCCCGGCCTACGAGACCTCGCGCCACCTGCATGTGCCGGCGATCTGGGTCGAGCGCGAGCAGGGCACCTTCCGCCTGCGCCGCTTCGAGATCGAGAAGGGCGCACGCGTCGTCATCGTCGAGGACATCGTCACCACGGGCCTGTCGATCCGCGAGACGATCGAGTGCCTGCGCGGGCTCGGCGCCGAGGTGGTGGCCGCGGCCTGCATCATCGACCGCTCGGCCGGAAAGTCCGATGTCGGCGTGCCGCTGGTGGCACTCGCCGAATACGAGGTGCCGGCCTATCCGGCCGACCAGCTGCCGCCCGAACTGGCCGCGATCCCGCCGGTGAAGCCGGGCAGCCGGAACATCTGAGGGCGAGGACCCATGATCGTCGGCATCGGCAGCGACCTCGTCGACATCAGGCGGATCGAGAAGTCGATCGAGCGCCATGGCGAGCGCTTCATCAAGCGCATCTTCACGGTAGCCGAGCAGGAACGGGCCGAAGGCAGGCGAGGGCGGCTGGCGTCTTACGCCAAGCGCTTCGCCGCCAAGGAGGCCTGCGCCAAGGCGCTGGGCTGCGGCATCGCCGAGGGCGTGTTCTGGACCGACATGGGCGTGGTCAACCTGCCCGGCGGGCGCCCGGCCATGGAACTGACCGGGGGTGCCGCGCGACGGCTTGCGGCGATCATCCCTGAGGGGCACCGCGCGGTGGTGCACCTGACCATCACCGACGATTTTCCGCTGGCGCAGGCCTTTGTGATCATCGAGGCGCTGCCTGCCGAATAACCGCCATTTTCGTGGCGTCTTGGCGGCGGCAGAGACATTGCCCCCGGGCCTGCGAGCCCTTATACCCATCGCGACCTACAATCGAGGACGATATGAGCGTGGCTGAAAAACAGAAGAAGTCCGGCGGGCTCGGCGAGACCGTAAGCGTCATCGTCCAGGCGTTGCTGCTGGCTCTGGTCATCCGCACCTTCCTGTTCCAGCCTTTCTCGATCCCGTCGGGCTCGATGCGGCCGACGTTGCTCGAAGGCGACTATCTGTTCGTAACCAAGTGGGCCTATGGCTATTCGCGCTATTCGCTGCCGCTGTCGCCCAACCTGTTCTCCGGCCGCATCTTCGGCAGCGATCCCGAGCGCGGCGACGTGGTTGTCTTCAAGTTCCCGCCGAACCCCTCGCTCGACTACATCAAGCGCGTGATCGGCCTGCCGGGCGACCGGGTGCAGATGAAGGGCGGCGAGCTCTACATCAACGGCACGGCGGTGCCGCGCGAGAAGGTCGGCCAGATCGACAATCCGGACATCACCGAGGTCAACCGCCCGGTCGACGTCTACCGCGAGACGCTGCCGAACGGCGTTTCCTACGACACGCTCGACCTGACGCCGAACTCGATCGGCGACGACACGCGCGAGTTCGTGGTGCCCGAAGGCCATTTCTTCATGATGGGCGACAACCGCGATAACTCGACCGACAGCCGCTTCACCGTCGGCTTCGTGCCGGCCGAGAACCTGGTCGGCCGCGCCAACATCATCTTCTTCTCGATCGCCAACGGCGCGAGCCCGCTGGAGCTCTGGAAGTGGCCGACCGAGATGCGCGCCTCGCGCCTGTTCAACGCAGTCCGATAGGTATGCCTGCGAAACGGCTCACCGCCACCGAACTTGCCGATGCGCTGCAACTCCGCACCGGCCATGTCTTTCGCGACCACAAGCGCCTGCAGCGTGCGCTGACCCATGGCAGCGCGCGCAGTGCGAATGCGGGCGTCGACTACGAGCGCTTCGAGTTCCTGGGCGACCGGGTGCTCGGCCTCGCCGTCGCCGACATGCTGCTCGAGGCGTTCCCCGAGGCTCCGGAGGGCGAACTGTCGGTCCGCCTCAATGCGCTGGTCAACGCCGAGGCGCTGGCCGAGATCGCCGATGTGATCGGCCTTGCCGAACTGATCCGCGCCGGCTCCGAGGTGCGCAATCTGGCCGAGCGCAAGCGTGTCAACCTGCGTGCCGACGCACTTGAATCGCTGATCGCGGTGATCTATCTCGACGGCGGGCTCGAAGCGGCCAAGCGCTTCATCCATAAATACTGGAAGCCGCGCGCGCAGGCCGTGGGCGCTGCGCGCCGCGATCCCAAGACCGAACTGCAGGAATGGGCGCACCAGGCCGCGAGTGCCGTGCCTGCCTACCAGATCGAAAGCCGCGTCGGCCCCGACCACGACCCCGTCTTCACCGTCAGTGTGCGGGTGGGTGGGTTCCAGCCAGCAACCGGCACCGGCCGCTCCAAGCGCGAGGCCGAACAGAATGCCGCCGCCGCCGTGCTGTTGCGCGAGGGCGTGTGGAAGAACGAGGAGACCGCATCGTGACCGATGCCCCCGAAAACACCCCATCCAGCGCGCCGACGCACTCCGGCTTCGTCGCGCTGATCGGCGCCCCCAATGCCGGCAAGTCGACGCTCGTCAACCAGCTGGTCGGCGCCAAGGTGTCGATCGTCACCCACAAGGTGCAGACCACGCGCGCCATCGTGCGCGGCATCGCCACCCACGACAACGCCCAGATCGTCTTCATCGACACGCCCGGCATCTTCAAGCCGCGCCGCCGCCTCGACACGGCCATGGTGACGACCGCCTGGGGCGGGGCCAAGGACGCGGACCTGGTGCTTGTGCTGATCGACGCCGAGCGCGGCATCAAGGGCGACGCCGACGCGATCCTCGACCACCTCAAGGACACTCGCCAGCCCAAGGTGCTGATCCTCAACAAGGTTGATCGTGTCGATCCGGAAAAGCTGCTGAAGCTGACCGCGACCGCTAACGAGCGCGTGGAATTCGAGCGCACCTTCATGGTGTCGGCGCTGACCGGTTCGGGCTGCAAGGACCTGCTCGACTTCCTGGCAAAACGCCTGCCGGAAGGCCCCTGGTATTATCCTGAAGACCAGATCTCGGACCTGCCGATGCGCCAGCTCGCGGCTGAGATCACGCGCGAAAAACTCTACCTGCGCCTGCACCAGGAGCTGCCCTATTCGTCCCATGTCGAGACCGAGAGGTGGGAAGAGAAGAAGGACGGCTCGGTCCGCATCGAGCAGGTCATCTATGTCGAGCGCGACAGCCAGAAGAAGATCGTGCTCGGCCACAAGGGCGAGACCATCCGCGCCATCGGCCAGGCCGCGCGCAAGGAGATCGGCGACATCCTCGAGCAGACCGTGCACCTGTTCCTGTTCGTGAAGGTGCGCGAGAACTGGGGCGACGACCCCGAGCGTTACCGCGAGATGGGACTGGACTTCCCGCGTTAGTGCATGACCCCGAAAATCGGAATCGATTTTCGGAAAGGATCATGCACAAATTCAAAGTGTTACAGCGTCTTTTGCGCGTCCAGTAGGACGAGCGGCGCTGCAGAGAAGGTCCGCTTCTTTTCGGACCGCGGGCACTCTAATCTCCTTGTTTCGGTGAAATTCTGACGCAACACCGCTCCCGCGAGGACGGCGCTTCGGCGCTGGCAAGATGGGATTGACGGACGCTCCCACAGTTGGCGTGGCTTGCGCGCCGTCTCCCAAACTGGCTGAAGCATTCTCGCCCAACATGGTCGCCCATGACTGTGCGTCTCAACTGCTTGACCGAGCGTCCAAAGCTATTGACTAGTTTGGCCAATGCAGATCACTCATACCGTGAGATCGGTGAAGGACAGTAGTACTGAACATCGAATTCCGGTGGCAGGGGCGATACGTTCAATATGGCGACGTCACAGAGAGAAGATTGGCCATATCCGCCCGGTGAAGAGTGCTACGCCGTATGGAAAGCTGCACTTTCTCTGCTTGTCGACTGCTCGATACCCGAGGACGCGGACCCCGCGCTGTTTGATTTCCACGGCAGTAGCTGGAAGCTTCCGGGAGCCTTCCTGCACGTGAACGGCGGGTCGGCGATGTCGATGTCGCGAACGCGGCAGGTCATCGAGGAACGACCTGCCCCGCATATGGTGCTGTACATGGTGGTGGAGGGGCGGGTCACGAACAACTACGACGGGCTGATCCAGGAGCATGGGCCCGGAGACGTTCTCGTCCTCGATTATTCATTGCCCTATGAGAGCCACGCGTCAGGTTACGAGGGGATCGCGCTGACCTTCGACAAGGCTAGCGTGCCGGTCGAATTCCAGAACAACGCCCACGGCCTGGTGCTGACAAGGAACGACCCGGCCGGCGCGGTTCTGGGTGCCCTGATCAAGGCGCTGGCGGAGCATGTCGAGGGCCTCAGCCTACAGCAGATCCAGGCTATGGTTGACGGCATCCTGCGCTTTGCGGCCGCTGCCTTTGCAACGCCCATGGCGCGAGAAAGACGTGACAGGCGGTTCCTGTTCCAGCGCGCATCGTCGACTGCGCGGCAAAGCTTGTCCGATCCCGACTTCGGTCCGGACCAACTCGCCGCGGCGCTGGGTGTCTCCCGATCGAACCTGTTCCGTCTGTTCGAGCCGCATGGCGGTGTGCAGCGCTGGATGCTTGCCGAGCGGTTGAGGGGAAGCCTCCAGAGCATCCTGCGCTCGCCGCCGGATCACAAGATTTCCGCGATCGCCCGCAACTACGGTTTTCGCAGCGAGGCTCACTTCAGCCGCGCCTTCAGCAAACGGTATCAGATCAGCCCAAGTTCAGTCCGAACGCTCGGAAGTGGTTCGGCGCGAATGGCCGTCTACCAGGACTTGCTGAAAGAAAGCAGCGGAAACGGGGTGGCGATCGTCGAAGGCTGGCTGGCTGCGGCTCGCGCTTGAAGGAGCAGGATGGCGGCGCAAGGGCCGGCCCCGTGCCAAACATAAGGCGGCCCCGAAAAGCCGCCCCTGTTCGCCCCGGGCTACTGATCAGAAATTGTAGTTCAAGCCAGCCTTGAGCGTATGGAAGGCGGCATCTATCTCGATCCTATCACCGGTGAAGACAAGATCCGTCGCTTTCAGGCCGCCGAGATCAACATAGAGATATTCGGTCTTCAGGGTGACCTTGTCGGTGATGCCGTATTCGACGCCCGCGCCGGCGGTCCAGCCCAGATTGGTGTCGGCAAGCGCCTCGTCGCGTCCGTCGCTATTGCTTCTGGAATACGCAGTCCTGCCATAGGCGCCGCCGCCCGTGCCGTAGAACAGGACATTGTCTTGCGCGTAGCCCAAACGGCCGCGCAGCGTACCGAACCAGTCGATCTCGATCGCATAGCGAGAACTGTAGCCGTCGAGATAGGACTCGCTATGTTCGGCCTTGATCCCGGACGCGGAGATATCCGCCTCGACGCCAGCGACCCAGTTCGGGGCGAGTTGGTAGTTGTAACCGATCTGGGCGCCGCCGAAGGCGCCGAATGCCTTGTCGCTGATGTTGAAGCCATCCAGGCCAAACTCAGTTTCAATGGTGTAGGAATTGTCAAATTTGCCGCCGCCAATACCGCCATGGACGCCAATATAGGGGCCGCTCCAGTCATAGGCGAAGCGTTCCGCAACCGGCGCCGGAGTTGGTTCGCTGATCACGTCGGCCGCCTGCGCCGAGTTCAGACCCAGGATAAAAACGGAAGAAACGACAGTAGTTCTGGCGAATGTTCTCAAGGCTTTCCTCAATATTCTCATGTTGGAATATTCGAGTCCGTAACATGAGAAGCTCATTCGGCGCCTTGATCGCGCGTCTCATCTTGATGACCGAACATCCCAATATGCCCGGTCGGCCCATCGGGGGCGGTGACAACGCAGAATAGCGGTGCGAATTCTGCGAAGGCAGTGCACCGAATGCTCTGCCGGTGGCCGGCGCGCGCATCACATCCACCTGCGTTGCGTCGGCCTCTTCGCCCGCGGAAACCCGCGGGTCCTGCATGCATGGGAACAGCGCGCCAGGGAGGGCACGAACATGCCGGAAGAAGCCGTTCAGATGAGGCAGGTCGGAGAAGCGCTGGTGGGGCAGCCCCATCACCCACCGTCTTCGTATCTGGGCGGGGCACTGGGCAAAATATGGGAGTTCTTCGCGCTTGCCCGGCCACTCCAAGGCCATGGTCAGCGACCTGACGGATTGGAGGCTTTGGATATGCTCGGCGGCTGGAAGGGATCGGATGCCGGGCGACACGACCCCTGAGGACCGATGCGTCGGGCCCGCCTGGTGGCGCGTGCATGGTTGTCTATGACCGCAGGCGCGTCATTTCGATCCGGGCAGGGCGACCCGACGCCTCATCCGATTGCCTTAGCGTCCCAGAATTTTCGAAGATCAAAAACACAGAGATAAATCATGCCGGTTATTTCCAAGATGTATTTCATGACCGCTATCTGCTTTCTCGTGGCCGGAATTCTGGTCGGCTTGCATATGTCGATGACGCGTGATTTCGCCCCAACTGGCGCGCACGCCCACATAAATCTGCTCGGCTGGGTGACGATGTCGATCTTCGGGACGTTTCACGCACTCAATCCCCGCGGTGCCGAAACCCGATTGGCGAAAGTGCAGTATTACGTTTACACCGGCGGCGTGCTCGTGATGACGCCGGCACTCTACTTGCTGCTGACGGGAACCCCGTCGGCAGAGCCATTCGTTGCAGCGTCATCCCTGGTCGTGTTCGCCGGAGTGCTGATGTTCGCCGCGATCATTTTTCGCGCTCGCGGCAGCTTGGGCGAGGCCGGTGCCGCGCCTCGCGCCGCCAGCTAGAATGGCTCCCACGTGGCGGGAATGTGCCAAGCGGCGATCGACATGATCGTTGCTTGGATCTCGCCGCGGATTATTGACGGACGGCCCTGCCTGTATATCTCATAGCCTCTCGTAACGGCACGGAGGGGTTCCGTGGAGAGTGCGGTTGCCGCGAGTGCGCGTCGGGTAGAGATACTCGCAGCCTTGGATTCGTATTTCTCCGACTTCGACACCATGGCCGGCAGCCCGGTCGCCTGGGACCAGAAATACGACCACATCGGCCGAGGCAGTTTCGACGGACGCATCACGCAGGTGGTGCTCAATACGCTCCAGGTCGGCCGCGTCGTCTACCGGCCGGGGATCATGCAGCGGGGCAGTGCGCCAACCGGCTCCTGGGCAATCGGGCTGCCGATCTCGGTCGAGGGCTCGCTGCATCTGAGGGGACGTCAGGTCGCGGCGGGGCAACCGCTCGTCGTTGGGCCTTGCGCCGACATCGCGTTCACTGCCAATGGTGCGACCGATCTGGCGCTTGTCGCCATCCCGGTCGAGCAGATCGAGCGCTGGATGTGGACAAGGCGCGGTGCGACGAGCATCGATCGCAAGTACCTGGACCGCGCCTGGACTGTGTCCGAGGCCGAAATTGCCCGGCGTGGGGCGACACTTCTGAGGTTGCTCGGATCGCTGCTCAGGAGTGCCAAGGCGGACATCCATCAGAACGTGCTCGGAGCGATCGAGGGAGCGCTGGTCGATACCGTGCTGGGCATGGTCCCGTCGTCGGACGTGGCCGAGCCATTGCACCGCCGTGCCCGTACGGCGATGAAACTGCGTGACATGCTTCTCGGCAGCGTGGAGGCGCCGATGACCATAACCGCGATGTGCGAGAGCCTGGGCGTTCGGGAGCGAACGCTCTTCCTGAGCTGCGTCGAGGCGTTCGGCAGGCCGCCCAAGAGGCTGCTTCTCGAACTGCGCCTCAACGCGGCGCGCCGTGCGCTCACCAATCCCGAAGTCGAACGCACGGTCACGGCGGTTGCCGCGCGCTTCGGATTCCTGCATTTCGGCCACTTCTCCGCCGAGTATGTCCGTCAATTCGGAGAATTGCCTTCCGTGACACTCGCCAAGGCGTTGGGGGCCGTCGAGAGCCCCAATCGCGCCTGGGCCCGTATGAGATGAAGGCCCGGCTGGGTTTCCAGCCGGGCCTCTTCATCCGATTCGTTCAGCCAGTTGCCGTCCTATTGGGCGGCGATTGCAGGCAGAGCGCTGGCCTTGACGACGGGCGGTGGGTTCCATTTCCCGGTCAAGGCGGCGGCCTTGGGCGCGTAGAGGCGCATCGTCAGGTTGTAGGGCCCGTCGGGAGCCGGAAGCCAGTTTGCCTCCTTGTCCTTGCCGGGGCTCTCGTTCTGGAAGTAGAGGTCGAGCGAGCCGTCGGCATTGTGCTGGAAGGGCATCCAGCTGCTGACCGCGAACCTGTTCAGCGAATTGGCCACCTGGAAGCCGTCCTTGTCGTACAGGGTGATGGACCAGAAGGCGCCGGCAGGCGGGATCTGGTCCTTTTCGAAGTGGATGGCGTAGTTGGCCCTGCCGTCCAGCGGCTGTCCCTGCTCGTCGGCGAGGTTGAGCGGGTAGATGGCGTCTTCCGGCAGGTTGGCGCCGAGCCCTTGCTGGGCGACGATGGCACGCTTGAGGTAGTAGTTGCCGTAGACACCCATCGTGTCGGTGTTCATCGACCATCCGTTGGCGACCCGCGCGAGCGTCTTGACCTTCCAGGCCATCAGCGCCTGCGCATTCTGCGGTACGGTTGCGAACCCCTTTTGGACGGCATCGTCGGCCTTGGACAGGTCGAAGCTCTTGCCCGGCTCGAACCCTATACGCTTCAACCGGGCGAGGATCGGCTGATCGGTCATATGCGGGGCATGGACCTTCAGGAGTTCGGCGGCATAGGCGAAGTACTTGTCGGCCGGCATGGTGTCGACCTGGGTCTTGGGCGGCGTCTTCATGTCGATCGAGGGATCGATCTTCACTTCGGCTGTCTTGGCTTCCTGGCCCCATTCCGACAGCGGCGTGACCTTGTAGCCATCCTGGATCTTGTTCACGGCCGCGTAGTCCGACGGACCGTCGGTCTTGGTGCGCCCAATGACCCACACATAGGGGGTTGGCGCGTCGATCCTCTGCGTCCCCTCCGGCAGCTTGTATTCGTCGAACTTCTCGCGGAGCTCAGGCCGCCAGCCGGGAGGGGCGACCAGGAAATGACCCGCTGCCGTCCCCGTCGTACGCCACCCGGGCGAGGCAAACACGTCCGTCCACATGTCGAGCATGGGCAGCAGGTAGTAGCGGCCCTGCGTGTCGGGCGCCGAAACCACCACCGGTTCCTTCGTCAGGTCGAGCCAGGCGCTCGAATAGAGCGTGTCGAAGTTCGGCCGGACCACGACCTTCATGTCCGCCGGCGGGAATTCCCGGATGTTGTTGAATGCATTGGGAGGACCGCCGATCGCGCCGGCCTTGGCTTCGGCGTTGGTGAGTTGCTTGCGCGTGATGTCCATCGTGATCAGCGGATAGAAATAGACATACGCATCCACGCCGATCGAGTGGGCCTCGTCCTCGCTGATCGTTTCGGCGGCACCTGCCATTTGAGCGAATGCGACGGTGGCCGTCATGACGCCTAGCCGGCAGAAGTTCAGCAGCAGCTTGCCTGTGCCGCCCATACTGGTCGAGTACATTGCTTGCCTCCACGTTGATTGAACTTGCAAGTCTAACCAAGTCAGCAGTGCGATCGCCTCCAAACGCAGGACGACGGACTGTCCGCACCCCACTTTCCGAGCCTGGCTGCAAAGGCGAGGCCGCAGCAATCGCGGCAGTATTGCGGTCAGACTAGTGGCGCCAGCATCGGGCGGCTATCCAATTCCTGCAAGGCCAGTACGTCCAAAGGTTGTGGTTTAAGGCGCCGACAATCTGCCTAGGGGGCTGACTTCAGATGCGTCTGGTCCAAAGGCGCCGATGGCGAAAGGCATTCACGGCGGCTGGCGGGGCGGCTATAGCAGGCGGACCGAAAGCTGCATTGGGATCTTGCCATGACCGACACCGTGCTCGACCGTTTCCTCCGCTACGTCGTCATCGACACCCAATCGGACCCGAAGTCGAAGGCGCAGCCGTCCACCGAAAAGCAGAAGAACCTTGCCCGTGTGCTGGTCGAGGAACTGCTGGCGATGGGCATCTCAGACGCGCATCTCGACGAGCACGGCTATGTCTATGCGACGATCCCGTCGAACAGCGACAAGCAAGTGCCAGTCATCTGCTTCTGCTCGCACATGGACACTGCGCCCGACTTCACCGGCACCGGCGTGAAGCCGCAGATCATCAGGAACTATGCGGGCGGCGACATCGTGCTTCCCGGCGATCGCTCACGGGTGATCCGCGTCAGCGAGCACCCTGAACTCAGGAACCAGCTCGGCAACGACATCGTCACCACCGACGGCACCACGCTTCTGGGCGCCGACGACAAGGCGGGCGTGGCCGAGATCATGGCGGCGGCGCAAGTGCTGGTGGCCAATCCCGACATCCGCCACGGCACCATCAAGATTCTGTTCACGCCGGACGAGGAGATCGGCCGCGGCGTCGACAAGGTCGACTTCGCCAAGCTCGGCGCCACCTTCGCCTACACCATGGACGGCGAGACCGCCGGCACCATCGAGGACGAGACGTTCTCGGCCGACGGCGTCGAGATCACCATCCAGGGCGTGGCGATGCACCCGGGCTTCGCCAAGGGCCGCATGGAGAACGCCATCAAGATCGCCGGCGCCATCATCGACCGCCTGCCGAAGGACCAGGCGCCCGAGGCGACCGACGGACGGCAGGGCTTCGTACATCCCACCGGCGTGACCGGTTCGATGGAGAAAGCGACGATCAGCCTGATCGTGCGCGACTTCCGCGACGAGGGCCTGGCCGAGAAGGAGGCGATGCTGGAGGCGGTCGTCAAGGACGTGCTGAAGGGCTTCCCCGGCTCGAGCTACGGCTTCGAGGTGAAGGAGCAGTACCGCAACATGAAGGTCGTGCTCGACCGCCATCCCGAGATCGTCGAGCACGCCGTCGAGGCGATCCGCCGCGCCGGCATGGAGCCGGTGCGCGGCAGCATCCGCGGCGGCACCGACGGCTCGCGCCTGTCGTTCATGGGCCTGCCGTGCCCCAACATCTTCGCCGGCGGCCACGCCTTCCACTCGCCGCTTGAATGGGTGAGCCGGCAGGACATGGAAAAGGCGGTGAGGACCATCGTGGAACTCGCAAGGGTGTGGGAAGAGCGGGCGTAGGCCTTCGCGCCGGCCCTGCCTCACTCCATCGACGGCGAACTGCCGAGCGACAGCGCCAGCTTGCGCAGCAGGCGGGCGAGGTGGTCCTGTTCCTCCCCGCTCAGGCTTTCGAGCATCAGGCTCTCGACCGCCATGTCGGCCTCGAAGGCCTCGCGGGCGCGGGTGAGGCCTTCCTTGGTCAGTTCGACCGGCAGGCTGCGGCCGTCGCCTTCGGAGGCGACCTGCCTGACCAGGCCTGACTTGAGCAGCTTGGCGATGCGGTTGGTGACGCCGCCCGACGAAATCATCATCGACTTGTAGAGCTCGGTCGGGCGCAGCCGGTAGGGCGGGCCCGAGCGCAGCAGCGTGAACAGCACGTCCGCCTCGCCGGTGTCGAGCCCGTAGGAGGCGAAGATCGCCTCGATCTTGGGCCGCGCTGCCAGCGTGATCCAGCGGGCGCGGCCGAGGATCGCCATGCCGCGCGTGTCGAGATGGGGCAACTCTTTGGCCCACTGCGCCCGGCGCGCGTCGATGCCGTCTTGCAGGCCGTCATCGGCCGACTCCCCAATATTTTCGTCGAGATGTCTTGACACTAAGATAGTTCCGTCATTTATCTTAATAGTAAGATATATGGAGCTTCGCCATGACGCAACAGGAAGTCCTCCGTCTGCCGGTGTCCTATGCCGCGCGCTCGCCGCTGATCCTGCTGGCGCTGTGCGGCCTCGTCTTCGCCACCCGCATCATGATCTCCAAGGCCGCGCTGAATGCCGGCCTGCAGCCATTCCAGCTGGCGCTGGTCGCCAATGTCGGCGCCGGCCTGGTCCTGCTGCCGCTGCTGGCCGCATCGGGGCAGGGCATCCCGCGCGAACGCAGCCACATCGTGCTCTATCTGGTGCTCGGCATCATCAGCTTCACTGTGCCGACCGTGCTCGGCTACTACATCGTCGACCGGGTCGGGCCGGCCTACACCTCGACCGTCTATTCGCTCTCGCCGCTTCTGACGATGAGCTTCGCCGCCGGACTCGGCATCGAGCGCATGTATCTCAGGCGCCTCGCCGGCATCCTGATCGGCCTTGCCGGCATGGTGGCCCTTGTGCAGCAGCAGGTGGCCCAGATCGATTTCTCGCAGACGGTCTGGGTGCTGCTCGGCATCACGATCCCGGCCTGCGCCGCAGCCGGCAATATCATCCGCTCGGCCTACTGGCCCAAGGGCTCGTCGGCGCTCGCCTTTTCCTGCGGCATCCTGCTGAGTTCCAGCCTGATGGTGGCGCTGGTGGCGCCGTTCTTCGAGGCGCCGTCGAGCTGGGTCTTCTTCGACCGTGACGTGCTGTTCTGGATCGGCTGCATGGTCGCCACCTCGGCCGCGTCCTATCTGCTCAACTTCCGCCTGCAGGAGATCGGCGGGCCGGTGTTCTTCAGCCAGCTCGGCTATTGGGGCACCGGCTTCGGCGTGGTCCTGGCGGCCATCCTGTTCAACGACGTGCTGACCACGCTTTCGGTCGCCGGCCTGGCCGCGATCATCGCCGGCGGCGTGCTGGCCAATCGCCGGCGCGCCTGATCATTTATTGTCTTAAACGAGGAGAACGACATGTCTTTCCAGGCTTATCTCGACACCATCAAGACCAAGACCGGCAAAGGCCCGGAGGAACTCTTGGCGCTTGCGGACGACAAGGGATTTTCCGACGCCGGCAAGCTGAAGCCCGGCGTGAAGGCGGGCCAGATCGTCGAATGGCTGCGCGACGAGTTCGGCCTTGGCCACGGTCATTCGATGGCGGTCTATGCTCTGCTGACCGGTAAGAAGAAGACCGGCGACAAGTAGCGGCGTCGGCGGTCAGTCGGCCGGCTCGGCCAGCAGCGTGGAAACGAATCCGCGCAGGCTGGCGGCAACGAAATCTTCGATCCGTCCCTGCGGGTCGAAGCCCCACCACAGAAGCGATCCTTGCCATTGCGAGGCCATCAAGAGGCCGATACCCCGGGGCGTGCCGGCCACACCAGTGAAGCGCTCCTCCAGGGCTGAGGACAGCGCCGCCTTCCAGGCCGCGCCGCGCGCCCTGAGCACCGGATCGCGCAGATCCTCGCGCAGCACCAAGAGACCTTCGGCATAGGTTTCGATGCCGCCGTAATCCGACAGGCCGACGAGCAGCTCGACGGCACCTTCGGGCGTCCTGGGCGTCGAGGCGGCAAGTGCGGCGGTCTTGGCATCGAGCCCGTCCCACGCATGCAAGAGCGTTGCCTGCTTGAGGTTGGCCTTCGTCCTGAAGCGCTGCACCAGCGTCGCGGGCGACAGGCCGCAGGTACGACCGAGGCTTTCGAAGGTGAGTGCGTCGGGGCCGTGGTCGTGCAGGAGGCGCGAGGCGGCGGCCAGAACCGCTTCGTCGGGCAGAGTCTTGCGGCGGGGCATCTTGACCTTTTTTATAAACGAATATTCATTTATATATAACTTCGAAGCCGATGACCAGCCTTCGGCAGAAACATCTCGGGAGAGACCGATGACGTTGCAGGGAAAAGTGGCGCTCGTCGCCGGCGGCAGCCGCGGCGCGGGCAGGGGCATCGCAATGGAACTGGGCGCGGCCGGCGCCACCGTCTACGTGACAGGCCGGACGACCCGAGACCGGCAGTCCGAATACCAGCGGCCCGAGACGATTGAGGAAACCGCCGAGGCCATCGACGCGCTCGGCGGCAAGGGCATTGCCGTGCGCGTCGACCACTTGGTTTCGGACGAGGTACGCGATCTCGTTGCCCGCATCCGCAAGGAGCAGGGCCGGCTCGACATCCTCGTCAACGACATCTGGGGCGGCGAGAAGCTGTTCGAGTGGAACAAGCCGGTGTGGGACCACAATCTCGACAACGGCCTCAGGATGTTGAGGCTTTCCATCGACACGCACCTGATCACCGCCCATCACGCCCTGCCGCTGATGATCGAGAAGCCGGGCGGGCTTCTGGTCGAGGTGACCGACGGCACGGCCGAGTACAATGCCGAGCACTACCGCCTGTCGCCCTTCTATGACCTGTGCAAGTCGGCGGTGCTGCGCATGGCCTGGGCCCATGCCAAGGATCTCGCGCCGCATGGCGCGACCTCGGTGGCGATCACGCCCGGCTGGCTGCGCTCGGAGATGATGCTGGAACACTTTGGGGTGACCGAAGCCAACTGGCGCGACGCGACCAGGAACATCCCGCATTTCGCCATCTCCGAAACGCCGCGCTTCGTCGGCCGTGCTGTAGCGGCTCTCGCGGCAGACCCAGACGTGGCGCGCTGGAACGGCCAGTCGCTGTCGAGCGGCGGCCTCGCGCAGGTCTACGGCTTCACCGACCTCGACGGCTCCCGTCCAAACGCCTGGCCCTATGTCGCCGAGGTGCAGGACGCCGGCAAGCCAGCGGATACGACGGGGTATCGCTGATCAGGCACGCCTTTGCTGCGAGCGGCGCGGCCTGCGTCGGACTGCCTGTTACTCCACTTGACCGTATCCCCTCCAGGGGGATAGCAATTGCGCATGACAGAGCATGCTCACCCCCATGCGTCCCATCCCGATACCGTCAAGCGGCTGAAACGGGCTGAAGGACATCTTCGCGGCATCATCGCCATGATCGAGGCGGGCAGGCCGTGCCTCGACATCGCCCAGCAGCTTCAAGCGGTGGAAAAGGCGGTCGGCCAGGCCAAGCGCACGCTGATCCAGGACCATCTCGACCACTGCCTCGAGGACGCGGTCGGGACCCTGCCGCGCGAGCAGCGCCAGTCGATCGACGAGTTCAAGGAAATCACCAAATACCTCTAGGGCGGGCGCAATAGCGGCCCTTGCAGGCTCTCGCCTGCGCCGCACGACGCCTTGGCCCTGGATCACCGAACACCGCCGGAGCTGGACCGATGCTTGGGATACTGTCCAACCGAACCTATCGCCACCTGTTTGCGGCCCAGTTGATCGCCCTGATCGGCACCGGGCTTGCGACCGTCGCACTCGGCCTCCTGGCCTATGAACTGGCCGGACCGAATGCGGGCGTGGTTCTCGGCACGGCTCTTGCGATCAAGATGATCGCCTTTGTCCTCGTCGCGCCGGTGGCAGCCGCATTTACCGAGCGGCTTCCGAGGCGCGCGATGCTCGTCTGCCTCGACATGGTGCGGGCGGCGGTGGTGCTGCTTCTGCCGTTCGTCACCGAGGTGTGGCAGGTCTATGTGCTTATCTTCGTGCTGCAATCGGCCTCGGCGGGCTTCACCCCGGCATTCCAGGCGACCATTCCCGACGTCTTGCCCGACGAGAAGGACTACACGCGGGCGCTGTCGCTGAGCCGGCTGGCCTATGACCTCGAGAGCCTGGTCAGCCCCATCCTGGCGGCGGCACTGCTGACGGTGGTCGGCTTCCACGAACTGTTTGCCGGTACCGTCGTCGGCTTCCTGGCCTCCGCCGCGCTGGTCGTCTCGGTAACGCTTCCTACCCCGCACGCTTCCGCCCCGCGCGGCATCTATGAGCGGACCACGCGCGGCCTGCGCATCTATCTGGCCACCCCCCGGCTGCGGGGCCTGCTCGCGGTCGGCATGGCGGTCGCCGCTTCCGGCGCGATGGTGATCGTCAACACGGTGGTCATCGTGCAGGGCGAGTTCGGCCTGACGCAGCGGTCGACGGCAATCGCCCTGGCCGCCTATGGCGGCGGATCGATGATGGCGGCGCTGATGCTGCCCAGGATCCTCGATCGGGTCCAGGACCGCTCGATCATGCTGGCCGGCATCTGCCTGCTGGCGCTCGGTCTCGTTTCTGGACCCCTGGTACGGGACTTCGAATCGCTCATTCCGCTGTGGTTTGTGCTTGGCCTCGGCTACTCGGTTGCTCAGACCCCCGGGGGCAGGCTGCTCAGGCGCTCGTCGCGTGCCGAGGACAGGCCGGCGCTGTTTGCGGCGCAGTTCGCGCTTTCGCATGCCTGCTGGTTGATCACCTATCCTCTGGCGGGTTGGCTCGGCGCGACGGTGGGCCTGGCCGGCACCTTCGTCGTCATGGCGGTGATCGCGACTGCGGCGGTTGCGGCGGCATTGCGTTTCTGGCCGTCTTCCGACCCGGATGTCGTCGATCACCACCATCACGGGCTTGCCGACGACGACCCGCACTGGGCCGAGGGCGGCCATCGGCTCGGGCATCGGCACGCCCATGGCTTCGTCATCGACGAACTCCACCCGCAGTGGCCGCGCCAGGGCTGACGCGACCCCGGCATTGTCCTTGATTTCGCCGCGCAACCGGCTGATGGTCCGGCCATGGAGTGGCGCGACGAAGGAATCATCCTCGGCACCAGGAAGCACGGCGAAACCTCCGCCGTGCTCGAGGTGATGACGCGCGCCCATGGCCGCCATCTCGGACTCGTGCGTGGCGGCCGCTCGCGCAAGCAGCAGCCGGTGCTGCAGGCGGGCAACCGCGTCGACCTGATCTGGCGGGCGCGGCTCGACGAGCATCTTGGTACGTTCCAGGCGGAGCCGATCGAACTCAACGCCGCGCGGCTGATCGACAGCGCGGTTGCTGTCTACGCACTGCAGACGCTGGCCGCCCACCTCAGGCTCCTGCCCGAGCGCGACCCGCATGCGGGCCTCTACGAGACGCTGGCGATCTTGATCGACCATCTGGGCGAGGCCGACAGCGTCGGCGAGCTCGTCGTCCGTTTCGAACTGCTCGTGCTGGAAGAGTTGGGGTTCGGCCTCGACCTGACGGAATGCGCGGCGACCGGCGTGCGCGAGGAGCTGACCTATGTCTCGCCCAAATCCGGGCGCGCCGTGTCGCGCGAGGCTGGCCAACCGTGGCGCGACAAGCTGCTACCGCTGCCGGCGTTCCTTCAGCGCGGGGCGCGGCAGGGAGCGGATCTCGAAGCGGTCGAGGACGCATTCCGGCTCACCGCCTTCTTCTTTGCGCGCCATGTCTACGAGCCGCGCGGCATCGAGGCTCCTGACGCCCGCGGCGGCCTGGTGATGGCGCTGCGCAAGTTCTACGCCGCCCGATCCATCTCCCACGGAGACACTGCCGCATGAGCCAGGTCGAATTGTTCCCGGGCCACTTTTCTCCGCTTGGCCTGGGCACGATCCCGCATGAGGACGTGCACCTCTATTCCGGTCGGGAACTCTTGCAGCGCGTGGTCGACGGTCTCTATCCGGCGCCGCCGATCGCGGGCCTGCTCAATTTCAACCTGACGGAAGTCGAGGAAGGGCGAGCGGTGTTCCGCGGGCTGCCCGGCGAACGCCATCTCAATCCGCTCGGCTCGGTGCATGGCGGCTGGGCAGCCACGCTGCTCGACTCGGCGCTCGGCTGCGCCGTGCACAGCACGCTCGCCAGGGGCGAGGCCTATACGACGGCCGAATTCAAGGTGAACCTGACACGGCCGATCACGCCCGCCACGGGCGAGGTGGTGTGCGAGGGCAGGGTGATCCACAAGGGCAGGACGCTGGCCGTGTCCGAGGCCACGCTGAAGGACGGCAGCGGCAAGCTGCTCGCCTTTGGCACCGAAACGTGTTCGATCTTTCCGGTCGCCAATCTCGCGGCGCGCTGATCGTTATCCGGCCAATCTGAGGGGGAACAGGCCATGCTCGAGAGCCTTCTGGGCGTCATTGCCGTCGTCGCGCTGATCATCATCGCCTCGAAACAGCAGTCGCGGCTGAACCTGCTCGAGCGCGAACTGCGCGCTCTGCGCAGCCTCGTGCTTTCGGGCGCGGCGCCGATGCCTGCAAAGGCGGAGACGCCGCTGCCTGCTGGCGAATCCTTGCCGGAGGCGGCACTCGAAACGGCTCCACAGGAGGCCGAGCCGGCCATCGAAGAGGCCTTGCCAGCGGCGGCGCTGGAAGCTGCCGAGACGGCCGAGGCGCAGGGTCCGGCCACGCCGGAAGTGGCGCAGCCGGCCGCAGAGCCGCAGGCTGAAGCGGCAAGACGGCCCGACATCGAAACGGCGCTCGGCACGCGCTGGGCCGTGTGGGTCGGCGGGCTGGCCTTGGCCTTCGGCGCTGTGTTCCTGATCCGCTATTCGATCGAGTCCGGCCTCTTCGGCCCTGCCGCGAGGCTGACGCTCGCAGGACTGCTCGGCCTCGTCCTGGTCGGCGGCGGCGAATTCATCCGCCGCACCGGCTATCGCGTGCCGGTCGAGGGCGGCGCCAACGCCTATATCCCCGCGATCCTGACCGCGGCGGGCGCATTCACGCTATTCGGCACGATCTACGCCGCGCACGGGCTCTACGGCTTCATCGGCGCCGGCCCCGCCTTCGTGCTCTTGGGCATTGTCGGCGTCGCGACCATCGCGGCAGCACTTGCCCACGGCCAGGCGCTCGCCGGGCTCGGCTTGCTCGGCGCAATGGTGACGCCAGCGTTGATCTCCTCGACGGCCCCCAATTTCTGGGTCCTGTTCGGCTACCTGGCCGTCGTGCTGGTGTCGACCGCAGCGGTCGCGCGCATCCGCCGCTGGACGCTGCTGATGGGGGCAGGTTTCGTCGGCACGGGCCTGTGGACGCTGCTCTATCTCGCCGACGCGCCGGCGGCAGACCTTTCGATCGTGCTGTTCATCAGCGCCGTGACGTTGGCCGCGCTCGCCTTCCTGTGGCTCGGGCGCAGGGACGACGGGGCCGAACTCGACTGGCCATCGATCGTGCCGGCCTTTTTCGTCGCGGTCACCGCGCTGGTGCTGTTCATCCATCCGACCTACGCCGCGCTCGGCGGGCCGCTGGTCGGAATGGTCCTGCTGCTCGCGCTTCTTGCCGTGGCGGCCTATCGCCCGGCGGCGCTCGCGCTGCTGTTCGCGGCGGGTGTGGCCATCGTTCTCGTCTATCTCCGCAACGCGTTGGGCGGGACCCTCGAGATCGACCTGCCGCTCGGCGGCCTGACGGTCGAGGGCCTGCCGATCGAGATCGCCGGCGTCAGGCTCACCCGCATTGGCTGGGGCCTCGGGCTCGTCTTCGCAGGTGTCGGCTTCTGGATCGCCCGGCGGCTCGTGGTTTCGGCGCCGTGGCGCGCTGCCTCATGGGCCGGTTGGGGCGTCGCGGTGCCGCTGGCGGTGCTGTTCTCGCTCTGGTTCGCCTACGGCAACCCGGATCGCGACCTGCTTCGCGCACTCATTGCGGTAGTCGCTTTTGCGGCTTTCGTGGCGGGAGGCGAATGGCTTGCCAGGGGCGAGGAGCCTCCGTTGCAAGGCGGGCCGGCCGTATCCTTTGCCTTAGGTGGCGCAGGGGTAGCCTTGCTCCTGGCCCTGCACATGGGCTTCGGTTCGGGCCTGACGACGGTGCTGCTGGGATTGGCGACGGCCCTGCCGGCGCTGGCGACGCGGTGGCGCAGCTACCCCGTGCTAGGCTGGTTGAGCGTCGCGGCGGCACTCGCGATTCTGGCGCGCGTGGCCTTCGATCCGACCATCGTCGGCCCGGACAGGCTCGGCACGACGCCCGTCTTCAACTGGCTGCTGGCCGGATACGGCATCCCGGCACTCGCCTTCGGTTACGCGGCCTGGCAATTGGCGCGGACGACCAACGGCCGGCCGAGGCTCGCCATGGAAGCCGTGGCCGCGCTGTTCTCGCTGCTGACGGTCGCGATGCTGGTCCGCCATGCGATGAATGGTGGCGTCATCGATGCGGGCGCCCCGACGCTGGCCGAACAGGCGATCTACACGCTGATCGCGATCGGCGGCGGCGGCATTCTGACGGCGCTCGACATGCGTTCGCCGAGCCCGGTGCTGCGCTACGGCTCGCTGGCGATCGGCGTGCTGTCGGTGCTCTTCGTGGCCGCCCAGCATTTCATCGTGCTCAACCCGCTCGTCACCGACGAGGCCACGGGCGGGATACCGTTCTTCAACCTGCTCTTCCTCGCCTACCTGCTGCCCGCGCTCGCGGCGGCGGCGCTTGCCTATTATGCGCGCGACAAGCGGCCACGTTGGTATTCGGCCATGCTGGCGCTGGTCGCAGCACTGCTCGCCTTCGCCTATGCCACGCTTTCGGTACGCCGGCTGTTCCAGGGCGAGCATATCGGGCTTTGGGCCGGGCTCGGGCAACTGGAGACCTATTCCTATTCGGCGCTGTGGCTTGCCATGGGGGTGGGGCTGCTGGTCGCCGGGGTGAGATTCGGATCGCAGGTGCTGCGCATAGCCTCGGCGGCGCTGATCTCGATCGCGGTCGCCAAGGTCTTCCTGTTCGACATGTCCGAGCTGGAGGGCGTGCTCAGGGCCTTGTCGTTCATCGGCCTGGGGGCGGTGCTCATCGGCATCGGCCTGTTCTACCAGCGCCTGCTGACGCGCACCGCGCAAGAAAACGGCAGGTAACGATCGGTTAAGCTTACTTGAAGATTGCCGGCATATATTGCCTTTTATCTGTTTGGCGCAATGTTTCGGCAATGGATCGAAGACAATTTCCCGGTCGCGCCAAAGATCGGCGCACGGGACTTGGCTTGCGATTTCATCCCCGTTACCGCTGTGCCGATGCCCGTCAATGGGCTGCTGAGCCTTTGGCTTCGCGGCCCCAGAAAATGTCGGAGCATACCAATCATGACCAAGCGAAACCTGTTTCTCGTTCTCTTCGCTGGCCTAGCGCCCTTCAGCATGCCTGCAGCCATGGCTGCGGACGTCGCGTCCAACTACTACGCGCCGCAGGAATCTTCGGCCGGCTACGACTGGTCGGGCACCTATGCCGGCGCCCATGGCGGCATCACCAAGGACGGCTTTCCCAACCCGTTCTCGGACAAGACCGGCTGGCAGATCGGCGCCCAGACCGGCATCAACTTCCAGTCGGGCATGTTCGTCTATGGCGGCGAGCTCGAGGGCAGCTATTCGAACGGTGCCACCTACAATCTCGGCAATGGCGCCAAGCTCGAGCGCAACTGGGATGCGGCGGCCAAGGTCCGCGCCGGCGTGGCGCTCGACCGCACGCTGGTCTACGGCACGGCCGGCTACGGCGTCACCAAGTTCGATCCCAAGCGCAACGTGACGTCCGGCGACAACTGGGAAGGCGGCCTCCTCCTCGGCGCTGGCGTCGAGCAGGCGCTCGGCGAGAAGCTCTCGGCCAAGGCCGAGTACAACCATGTCGACTACGGCAAGGTCACGTCGACGGTGGCGGGTGTCGGACGCAGTTCCAAGGAACTCTCCAGCCAGACCCTCAAGCTGGGCGTGAACTACAGGTTCTGAGCAGCAACCTTGCGACTGAAGGCAGGCCCTTGGGCCTGCCTTCAATTCTACTCAGCTGCCGCGAGTGCCACGGGCCGAGCAACCGGCCGCTCCTTGATCGGCCAATGCACCGCCGCCGCGAACAGACCGAGCACCACGCCGAGCCACCAGACCGGGTCGTAGGTGCCGAAGTGGTCGTAGAGGTATCCGCCCAGCCAGACGCCGAGGAACGAGCCGATCTGGTGCGAGAAGAAGACGATGCCGCCGAGCATGCCGAGGTGGCGCGTGCCGAACATGACGGCGACCAGCCCGTTGGTCGGTGGCACGGTGGAAAGCCAAAGCAGGCCCATGATGGTGGCGAAGACGATGACGCTGGTCGGCGTCTGCGGCAGCAGCAGGAAGGCTGTCACCAATGCTGAGCGGGCAAGGTAGATCCAGGCGAGGAAGATCGGCTTGGAGTAGCGCTGGCCGATGATGCCCGACAGCAGCGAGCCGATGATGTTGAAGAAGCCGATCAGCGCCAGCGCGATCACCGCATAGCGGGCGTCGATGCCGATGTCGCGGATATAGGCAGGGAAGTGCGCGGTGATGAAAGCCACCTGGAAGCCGCAGACGAAAAAGCCGGAGACGAGCAGAATGTAGCTCTTGTGGGCGAAGGCCTCCGACAGCGCCTGGCCGAGCGTCTGGTCGATCTCGGTCGCCGAAACTTTGCCGGACCGCGCATTGCCGACAAGGGGAATTGCCAGCACTGGAATGACGAGCATCGCGATCGCCATGAAGACCAGCGTGTCCGACCAGCCATAGGCGTCGATCAGGCCCTGGCTGATCGGGGCGAAGATGAACATGCCGGCCGAGCCCGCAGCGGTGCCGATGCCGAAGACGAGGCTGCGGCTCTGCGGCTTGGTGTTGCGGGCGAAGGCTGCGAGCACGATGCTGAACGAGCCGGCAGCGACGCCGAGGCCGACCAGCACGCCACCGCTGATGTAGAGCATCGTGGCGCTGTCGGCGCTGGCCATCAGGTAGAGACCGAGCGCGTAGAGCACTGCGCCGAGCGACAGCACGCGCCAGCTGCCGAAGCGGTCTGCGAGCGCGCCGAAGATCGGCTGTCCGAGCCCCCAGAACAGGTTCTGGATCGCCATGGCGAGGCCGAAGGTGGTGCGGTCCCAGCCCTTGTCGGCGAGCATCGGAAGCTGGAAGAAGCCCATCGCCGAGCGCGGGCCGAAGGTCAGGGCGGCGATCAGGCAGCCGCAGATGATGATGAGCCAGGGCACGCTCGAGCCTGACCTGGTGTTGATCGCCGCTGTCGCCATCGTCGCTTCTCCCGTGAGGGGAATGTTTCTACCGGAAGCGGCCCGATCCGCAAAATCAATTGGTATAGGTCAATGCTTCAAGAAATCTGATGCTTCGGGAATAGAACCGCGCGGACAAGCGTTAGTTGCGTGCTTGGGTGACCGGGGACGCGGGCCACCTTGGTTCAGCCGCTTGCACGGCGCGCGCAACGCGCGTTCAATCGGCGTGTTCAAAAGGGCTTGCGAACCGCGGTCATGGACGAAAAGAAGGCAGCGATTCTTGCGGAAATCCCCCGTCTGCGTCGATACGCGCGTGCGCTCCTGCGCGACCGCGATGCGGCCGACGACCTGGTTCAGGACAGTCTGGAGCGGGCGCTCGTCCGCATGGACAACTGGCGTACCGGAGAAAGCCCCAGGAGGTGGCTGTTTACGATCATGCACCATCTCTTCATAGACCAGGTGCGCAAGGTGGCCCGGCGCGGCGAAGCCGCGTTGCTGCCGCTCGATACCAGCGAGGCGCTTTCGACGCCGGCCGTGCAGGCGGAGAGCGTGGCGTCGCGCGAGATCGTCGATGCGCTGCAGGCGATCAGCCCCGATCGGCGCGCCGCACTCGTTCTGGTGGCAATCGAAGGGTTCTCGTACGCGGAGGCTGCAACCATGCTCGGCGTGCCGGCCGGCACGCTGATGTCGCGCATCGCGCGGGGGCGCGAGGAACTGCGCGCGCTGCTGGACGACCAGACACGGCGCCGGACGATAAGGATCGTCGAGAAATGAGCGCGCGCACCTTCACCGAACGCGACATCCACCTGGCGCTCGACGGGGAACTGCCGGAGGACGAACGCGCCGCCTTCCAGGCCTGGCTCGACGCCAACCCGGACATGAAGGCCAAGAGCCTGCGCTATTCCGCGGACCAGTTCGCGCTCCGCAACGCCTTTGCCGGCGTGCTCGACGAAGAGGTGCCTTCGCGGCTGACCGCCGCCGTCAACGGCGAGACGCCCAAGCGCAAGCCGATCTTGCAATGGTGGCGGATGGCGGCTGCGGCGGCACTTCTTGCCACGGTAGGTCTGGGAGGCTTCCTGCTGGGCACTGGCAATCTCGGCTTTGCCGCCCACGACGACGACCGCGTGGCGGAGGATGCCCTGGCGGCTCACGTGACCTACATCGCCGATGCCGCGCATCCGGTCGAAGTGAGCGGCGAGAACCCGGACTATCTGATGGGCTGGCTCTCCAGGCGGACCGGGCTGAAACTGGTCGCGCCGGACCTTGCGGCGAGCGGCTTCAAGCTCGTGGGGGGGCGCGTTCTGCCCGCCAAGCACGGAACAGCCGCCCTGATGCTCTACGAGGATGCCCAGGGGGAACGCATCTCGGTCTATGTCACGGCCGAGGGCGGTGCCCGCTCGCGAGGGACCTATGGTCCGGAGGACGGTGGCGCCCGCGCCGTCTACTGGCTCGACCAGGGCTATGCCTGCGCCATCGTCGGGGACCTTCCCCAGGAGCGGCTGAGCGCGGTTGCCCGGGACGCCTACAAGCAATTGCTGGCAGGGGCCGGCATCGTCAGATCCTAGGCGACCTCGGCGGATTCTCGGCTTCCTTTCCTATGAGATTCATATGCCCCGGGCCCTTGCCGCGTGTCACAATAAGGCCCGAATCGAAGCGTGACTGCGCAGGCGATGCGGGCCGGTGACTGCTTCGCAGGGACGTTTCCTTCAGGGGCAATCTTCCCGCCCAAGCGAGGTTCTCAGGGTCCGCATGGCAGCCGACATTCGTACGGCCCGCGCTGAAGATGTCGATGCGCTCGTCGCCATCGAGAACGCCGTGTTTGAAGGCGACAGGATTTCGCGCCGGTCCTTCCGCCAGCTCATCGAACGCGAGACCGCCGAGACGCTGGTCGCCGAAAGCGACGGCCGGCTTGCGGGCTATGCCATGGTTCTGTTCCGCAAGGGCAGCGGCGTGGCGCGCCTCTATTCCTTCGCGATCGCACCCGAGTTCGGTGGTCGCGGCGTAGGCCGCGGGCTGCTCGATGCAGCCGAACGCGTGGCCTACGAGCACGGCCGCATGATGCTGCGGCTCGAGGTGCGCGAGGACAATGCCCGCGCAATCACGCTCTACGAGAAGAACGGCTACCGCCGGATAGGGATGGAAGCCGACTATTACGAGGACGGCGCCACCGCCCTGCGCTACGAGAAAACGCTGCGCGGCGACCTGCCGATCACGACCAGCGTGCCGTTCTACGCCCAGACCTGCGATTTCACCTGCGGCCCTTGCTGCCTGATGATGGCGATGGCCAATTTCGACCAGGCCTTCGTCCCCGATCCGGTGATGGAGATCAGGCTGTGGCGCGAGGCGACGACCATCTTCATGATGTCCGGGCCGGGCGGCTGCGAACCCTTCGGGCTGGCGGTAGCAGCGCATGAAGCCGGGCTCGGCACCGAAATCTTCGTCTCGGCCGAGGGTGCCCTGTTCCTGCAGTCGGTGCGCAGCGCCGAGAAGCGCCGGGTCATGGAACTGGCTCAGGCCGATTTCCGCTCGCGCGCCGACAAATATGCGATCCCCGTGACCTATCGCCCGTTTGGGATCGACGACATCAGGGCGCGGCTGGGCGAGGGGAAGCTGGCGCTGGTGCTGATCTCCGGCTTCATCATGTTCGGCAAGAAAGTGCCGCACTGGGTGCTCGCCATCGGCGACGACGGCGGCCACATTTTAATCCATGACCCCTGGATAGAGGACGAACAGCGCGAAACCGCGGCCGACGCGGCCAACATCCCCGTTCCCTACGACATCTTCATGCGCATGGCCCAGTTCGGCGCCGACGGCCTGCGCGCAGCCATCATCCTCGGAAAGTCCGCCACCACATGACCTGGGTCATCCTTACCGGCCGGCAGAGCGATCTCGACCAGACCGCCACGCCGCACAAGATCATCACCAACCGCGACTACCTTGCCCACCCGTCGCTGTTCCGAGGCCAGCGGCCGAAGGTCATCAACCTGTCCAACCGCTACGACTACCAGAGCCGGGGCTACTACGCCTCGCTGCTGGCAGGCTCGCGTGGCCACAAGGTGATCCCCTCGGTCGAGACAATGATCGACCTGTCCGAGCGCAAGCTCTACGAGAACGCGCTGCCCGAGCTCGAACTCGCGCTCAACAAATGCCGCAAGGATCTCGGCGGCAGCTTTCCCGCGAAGGTCACGATCTTCTTCGGGATTGGCCCGTCCAAAGCCTGGGATCGCTTCGCCAAGCTTCTGTTCGACTGGTTCCGAGCGCCGGCGCTCGAGGTCACCATCAAGGACGGCGAGTGGGCCTCGATTCACAGAATAGGCTTTGCGGCACTCGGCCGGCTCGAGGATGCCGACAAGAAGCGCTTCGTCGCTGCCCTCGAAACCTACACCAGTCGCGAGTGGCGCGACACCAAGGCGCGCACGCCCTCGCGCTTTACCTTCGCGACGCTGATCGATCCGCACGAGCAACTGCCGCCCTCGGCGATCTCGTCCCTGCGCCACTGGGCCCGCATCGCCGAGAAGATGGGCGTCGAGGTCGAGCCGATCACGAAGAAGGACCTCGCCAAGCTCGCCAACTACGATGCGCTGTTCATCCGCGAGACGACGTCGATCTCCAACCACACCTACCGCTTCGCGCGCCGCGCCCAGCAGGAGGGCATGCCCGTCATCGACGATCCGCTGTCGATGATCCGCTGCACCAACAAGGTCTATCTGAACGAGCTGATGACCTACAACAACGTGCCGGTGCCGCCGACGGTGATGATCGCGAGCCCCGCGGACCTGCAGATTGCCGCCGATACGCTGGGTTTTCCGCTGGTGCTCAAGATCCCGGACAGCTCATTCTCGCGCGGCGTGAAGAAGGCGCACAGCTTCGAGGAGCTGAAGGCGCTGGCGGCGGCTTGGATGGAGGATTCCGACCTCCTGATCGCCCAGAAATACATGCCGACCCAGTATGACTGGCGCATCGGCGTGCTCGGCGGCCAGCCGCTGTTCGCCATCCACTACCTGATGGCCAAGAAGCACTGGCAGATCGTCAACCACGAGGGCAAGGGCAAGCCGGTCGAGGGAGGTATCAAGACCTTCACCCTGAAGCACGCCCCGGCCCATGTCGTCGAGACCGCCGTGAAGGCCGCTCGCTGCATCGGCGACGGGCTCTATGGCGTCGACCTGAAGGAGACCAAGGACGGGGTCTTCGTCATCGAGGTCAACGACAACCCGAATCTCGACCACGGGGTCGAGGATTCCGGCGAGAAGGACGAAGTCTGGGTGCGGTTGACACAATGGTTCCTCGACCGCCTCGAGCGGAACGGGAAGTAGGCTCGCGCGGGCGTTTTGGGGGAGGGAGGTTCATGCAGTTCTTCGTGATCGAGGATTTTCGCGGGCGCGATCCCAAGGCGATCTATCGCCGTTTCCGTGACAAGGGGCGGCTGGCACCGGAAGGCTTCATCGTCCACCACAGCTGGATCGCAGCCGACATGAGCCGCTGCTTCATGCTGGTCGAGGCCGACGACGTGACGCTGTTGCAGCGCTGGGTGGTGGAGTGGGCCGATCTCGTCGGCTTCGAGATCGTGCCGGTGGCGACGAGCAAGGACACGGCGGCGGGGCTGGCACCGCATCTCTGAGCCGCGCTGCCTGTGCGATTTGGCAGCAGGTGTGGCCGCCGTCGCGCTGTTTGCTTGACGCGCGGCCCCGCCGCCATGAATTCTGCCCCCAGAGCAGAGGGGGACGCGCATGGCACTGATCGGGGCAAGCCACGACTACCAGCGCAAGCGGCGGCCGGGCGAAAGCGCCAGGGTCGAGTTCGTCGAGCTGTTCTTCGACCTGGTGTTCGTCTTCGCTGTGACCCAGCTTTCGCATTTCCTGTTGCGAGACCTGAGCCTAGGCGGCGCGCTGGAAAGCCTGCTCATGCTCGTCGCCGTCTGGTGGGTGTGGAACTACACCGCCTGGGTGACCAACTGGCTCGACCCCGGCAAGGCGCCAGTGCGCGGCATGTTGTTTGCCCTGATGCTGGTCGGGCTGATGCTCTCGACCTCCATCCCCGAGGCGTTCGAGGGGCGCGGCCTGCAATTTGCGCTCGCCTATGTCGCAATGCAGGTCGGCCGCACCTTGTTCGTGATGTGGGCGCTCAGGAAGCACAATCCGGACAACTACCTCAACTTCGTTCGCATCGTGCTGTGGCTGGCGCTGTCGGGCGTGTTCTGGATCGCCGGCGGCCTGGCGGAGCCGGAGTACCGCTTCGCACTGTGGGCAGTCGCACTCCTGATCGAGCTGGTCTCGCCGGCGCTGAACTTCTGGACGCCCTGGCACGGCGCCTCGTCGACGGCCGGCTGGGACGTCGAGGGCGGCCACATGGCAGAGCGCTCGGCCCTGTTCATCATCATAGCACTTGGCGAGTCCATCCTGGTGTCGGGCGCGACCTTCGCCGAACTGGAATGGAGCTGGGTCAACTTTGCTGCATTTCTGACCACCTTCTTTGCTTCGGTTGCGATGTGGCTGGTCTACTTCAACGTCGGGCAGGAACAGGCCCACCACAAGATCGCCGAGGCCGCCGACACAGGGCAGATCGCGCGTGTCGCCTACACCTACATCCCGGTGCTGCTGGTGGCCGGCATCATCGTGGTGGCGGTCTCGGACGAGTTGGTGCTCGCCCATCCGCTGGGCCATGCCGAGCCAGCGTTGCTATGGACCTCGATCGGCGGCTCGGCGCTTTATCTGGCCGGCAACCTGCTGTTCAAGTTCTATGTCGTCGGCCGCGTGCCGCTGTCGCATATCATCGGCCTCGCCATACTGGCGGTGATGGTGCCGTTCGCCGGCCACATGTCGCCGTTGGCGATAGGCGCTGCAACAACGGTGGTGATGGTTCTGGTGGCCTATCTCGAACTGCGGGGACGGCCCGGCACGCACCACGCGCACTGAGGATGGTGGCCGAAGAGCCGCCGCGCCTAGGCTTCTGGAACGCGATGGATGCTCGTGTACCATCGGGGAAGGTTTGATTCCCCGGAAGCACGACATGATCCTCATCGGCCAGTATGACAGTCCCTTCGTCCGCCGCGTCGGCATAGCGCTCAGGCTGTATGGCATTCCCTTCACCCACGAGCCCTGGTCGGCCTTCGGCGATGCCGACAAGATCCGCCGCTACAACCCATTGACCAGGGTGCCGACGCTGGTGCTCGACAATGGCGAGGTGCTGATCGAAAGCCACATCATCCTCGACTATCTCGACAGCCTCGCGCCGGAGGGGAAGGCGATGTTCCCGGGCACCGAGCCGGCGCGCCACCAGGCGCTCAAGGTTTCGGCGCTGGCGATGGGGCTGGGCGACAAGGCGGTGAGCCTGTTCTACGAACGGCGGCTGCACGAGCGCGTGTCGGAGGTCTGGGTGGAGCGCTGCCGCAAGCAGATCACCGACGTGCTGGGCGTGCTGGAGACCGAGCGCGCCGGCAGGGACAGCGACTACTGGTTCGGCGACCGCATCGGCCATGCCGACATCGGCGTGGCCTGCGTGCTGCGCTTCATCAACGATGCGCATGCCGGTCTGGTGGCGATGGGGGAGTTTCCTGCGCTTGCCGCCCTGTCGATCAGGCTCGAGGCGATGCCCGTGTTCCAGGAAATCAGCCAGGAATTCATCCCGCCCGCTTGAGACTCTGACAAGCCACACCGTGATCGCTGCATTCGTCCTGTTATGCGCCGCTACAGCAGGACGCGGCACAGTCTTTCGCCTCGCCTGCCTGGATCGGAGGGCACGGTACGTCGCCGTATGAGCAGAACACGCAGCAGTCTCCCGCCTTCGGCTTGAGCAACGTGCCGCAGCTCTTGCAATCGTAGAAATACTGGCACGCATCGGTGGGCATGCGTTCAGTGCTTCGGTGACCGCAGATCGGGCATGTCAGGGTCGAAGTCAGTTTGATCATGCGAGTTGCTCCAGTTGCAGCAAGCTGGGCTCGACATAGGGCCAGCCCATCGCCGTGATCGCGGTGCCGAGGACACCGACGATGCTGACGCTTGCGCCTGCGATGGCCAGCACATCTCCGCTGACCCTAGCGCGCGTCGCCGGAGCGTTAGCCGTAGGCGGTGTCGGGGGAGGTTGCAAAAGTGTCACCAGTTCCATCCCTAATGAGAAAGCACTAAGCTGGACCCTGTAGTGACTACGGGCTCAAGGAAGAAAATCTGGGCGATCATGCGCGGGATGACCATTGGCAAGCTGGCGGACGCAACTGGCGTCCATCTTGAAACCATCCGATATTACGAACGCATTGGCCTGATGCCCGAACCCGGCAGGACCGCGGGCGGCTACCGGAGCTATGGCGTCGAACATGTGCGCAGGCTGTCCTTCATCCGGCGGGCGCGGGAACTCGGCTTCGGCGTCCAAGAGGTCAGGATGCTGCTGGCGCTGGCCGAGCCAGGGCATGCCTCCTGCTCCGCAGTCCGCGAACTCACCACGACGCACCTTGGCGACGTACGACGTAAAATCGCGGACCTGTCTCGTCTCGAGCGCATCCTGGCAACAACTGCCGACCAGTGTGCGGGCGACAAAGCGCCGATCTGTCCCGTGCTTGAGATGCTCAGCGACTAGCGCAATTCCGAGAGATAGAGCGTCTTCGTGATTCGAGCGAACGACGAAACGCCTTGGTGAGGCTTGCGCTGCTGGCGCTCGCTCGCGCGGCGGTTACTCCCGGCGCATGACCTCGATGGCCCGAAAGCGGTCGACGAAAGCCTTCTGGACGCGCTTGGCCGGCTGGGGCGCGAGGTCGAGGCCGTCGGCCGAGAGGCCGCGCGGCCGGCCGAAATACTGCGTCGCCTCCTGAACCGAGAAGCCGGCGAGCTCCGTCGCCTCGAAATAGGCGGCGATCTGGTCGGCGCGCTTGATGTCCTTCTTGAGCCCCTGGGCGATCGCCGCGGGCAGGCCGAAGCGCAGATGGATGGCGTGCTGCAGCCGTTCCTCGCACGACTTGTAGCCACCGCCGACCACCGACTTGAACGGCGAGATCATGTCGCCGATGACATATTCGGGCGCGTCGTGCAGCAGTGCCGTGAGCTGTGCCTCGGGCGAAGCGGCCGGCACGATCCTGCGGAAGATCGCCTCGACCAGAAGTGAATGCTGCGCCACCGAGAAGGCGTGGTCGCCCGAGGTCTGGCCGTTCCAGCGGGCGACGCGGGCGAGGCCGTGGGCGATGTCTATGATCTCGACGTCGAGCGGCGATGGGTCGAGCAGGTCGAGGCGGCGGCCCGACAGCATGCGCTGCCAGGCGCGCGGCGGGGCGCCGGGGCGATCGGCCATCAGGCGTCTTCCGCGCTTGTGGCCACGGGATAGGTGAAGGCAGCCCATGCAGGGATCGCCGGCGTGACCGTGACGTCTCCGGCAGTGATCTCGGCGCCGGCGTCGAGCGCTGCCTTGACCCGGTCGATGCGGGCGATTGCGAGGCCCTGACTGCCTGAGACCGAGCCGAGCGTGCCGACCACCTTGCCGCCGGAGATAAGGTCGGTGCCCGGGGCGGGGAGGTCGGTGGCGGCGGAGATCAGGAGCACTCGGCGGCGGGCGGTGCCGCGGTGCTGCATGCGCGAGACGACCTCCTGGCCGATGAAGCAGCCTTTCTTGAAGCCGACGCCACCGAGCAGGTCGAGCAGCACGTCGTGCGGGAAGGCGTCGCTCAGCGCATAGTCGGGGCCGCTCTCCGCGACGCCGTTAGCGATGCGGAAGGCGTGCCAGTCGGCCGCCGTGGCATCTGCCGATGGGGCCGCGCCGTAGTGGCGAAGGACTGGCGACTGGAAGCGGCTGTCGCGCACCGTTGATTCAGTTTGCGAAGCCGTTGAATCGGCTTGCGAGGAAGCTGAATCGGATTGCCACGAAACCGCGACAACCGGCTGATCCTGCTTGGAAATGTCGGCCTTGGCGCGCAGCCGGTAGAGCGTCAGGCGGCGGACGAAGTCGTCCGCAATGTCGGCGCGGCATTCGAGCCTCAGCGCGTTCTCGCCGCTGCGCGAGACCAGGAAGTCGAACATGATCTTGCCCTGCGGCGCGAGCAGGGCGCCGGGCTTTGCCTCGCCCTGGCCGAGCACGGCCAAGTCGACGGTCAGGATGTTCTGCAGGAAATGCTCGGCGTCGGGACCGGAGACATCGATAATTGCGCGGTCGGCGAGAATGGCTGTCGGCATGGACCTGATCTTGCATTTCGGAGAGCCATTACGTAAGCCGCAGGCAATTTCCAGACAAGGGCACCTGCGATGGCTACCACCTTCGATCTCATCCTCAAGGGCGGGACGGTCGTCAACCACGACGGCATCGGCGCCCGCGACGTCGGCGTCACCAACGGTCGGATCGCTGCCATCGGTGACCTCGGCACCGCATCGGCCGGCGAGACCATCGACTGTCGCGGCCTGCACATCCTGCCGGGCGTGGTCGACAGCCAGGTGCATTTCCGCGAGCCGGGCCTCGAGCACAAGGAAGACCTGGAGACGGGTTCGCGCGCGGCCGTGCTCGGCGGCGTCACTGCCGTCTTCGAGATGCCCAACACCAATCCGCTGACGACGAGCGAGGCGACGCTAGCCGACAAGGTGAGCCGGGCGACCGCACGCATGCACTGCGACTTCGCCTTCTGGGTGGGCGGCACGCGCGACAACGCAAAGGACGTCGCCGAACTGGAGCGCCTGCCGGGTGCGGCCGGCATCAAGGTGTTCATGGGCTCGTCCACCGGCGATCTCTTGGTCGAGGACGACGAGGGCGTGGCCTCCATCCTGCGCAACACCCGCCGCCGCGCCGCCTTCCACTCCGAGGACGAGTTCCGCCTGCGCGAGCGCCAGAGCCTGCGTGTCGAGAACGACCCGTCCTCGCATCCGGTCTGGCGCGACGAGATCGCCGCACTCCAGTGCACCGAGCGCCTGGTGCGCATTGCCCGCGAGGTGCGCGCGCGCATCCATGTGCTGCACATCTCGACGGCGGAGGAAATCGCCTTCCTCGAGCACCACAAGGACGTCGCCACCTGCGAAGCGACGCCGCACCACCTGACCATGACCTCGGACGAGTACGCCCGTCTCGGCACGCTCTTGCAGATGAACCCGCCGGTGCGCTCGGCGCGCCACCGCGACGGCATCTGGCACGGCATCGGCCAGGGCGTCGTTGACGTGCTCGGCTCCGACCACGCCCCGCATACGCTGGCCGAAAAGGCAAAACCCTATCCGGCCTCGCCTTCGGGCATGACCGGCGTGCAGACGCTGGTGCCGATCATGCTCGACCACGTGAATGCCGGCCGGTTGACGCTGGAGCGCTTCGTGGACCTTTCGAGCCACGGCCCGAACCGCATCTTCGGCATGGCGCGCAAGGGCCGCATCGCCGCCGGCTACGACGCCGACTTCACCGTCGTCGACATGAAGCGCACCGAGACCATCACCAACGCCCAGGCCGGCTCCAAGGCCGGCTGGACGCCCTATGACGGCAAAGAGGTCACCGGCTGGCCGGTCGGCACCATCGTGCGCGGCATCCGCGTGATGTGGGAAGCGGAGATCACCACGCCGTCGCAGGGCAGGGCGGTGGAATTTTCGGAAGCGGTGACGGTTTAGTCTCTTCTCCCCGTTTACGGGGAGAAGATGCCGGCAGGCAGATGAGGGGCGGGGCCAACCTCATCGATGAATGCGCGGCCCCTCATCCGGCCCTTTGGGCCACCTTCTCCCCGTAAGGACGGGGAGAAGGAACAGACGCGAATCGGAAAAATCAATCGCCGGCGACGAAGAAGGCCCAGCGGCCCTCGGGCGTGATGCCGAGGCGGTAGAAGACGTATGTGCCGTATTGCTGCATGTCTTCGTAGTCGCCCGCGGTGACGATCTTGAACAACTCGACCTTCTGGCGCGGATCGAGCTTGTCGAGCGGCAAGCCGAAGAAATAAGGCCAGACATAGAGGTCCTCGTCCGTGCCTTCGCTGAGATGGACGTAGCCCGCATTGAGCACTTCTTCCATGATGGCCAGGATTTCCGCGCCCTCGCTGTCACCGGACAAGCTCTTGAGGAAGGCGATCGGATCACCCTCGACGTCGCCGAAGGACAATTGGGGCATGGATTCGCCCTGGCCGACGAGCGGCCGCAGTTTTTCGATGTCGCCGCTCTTGGCTGCCTCGACGAGCAGGTTGCGCATGCGAGCCACCGGCTCGGGCAGGCGGCTGAGATCGTAGATGACCTCGGGCAGCGGCGCTTCGGGATCGACATGCGGCATGGCCGGGTTGGAGGCATCACCCGGCTCGGCGGGGGCTTCATCCGTCGGCTCGTTCTGCTGGTCCTGCGGCGGCTCCTCGGAATCGGCCGGCGGCGCGCTCTGGAGCGGGTCCGGCATCGGCACCGAGTTTTCGGGAGCCATGTCTTGGTCGCCCGGCGTTGCCGGGGCCGGGGCTGGCAGGTCCTCGCGTTTGATTTCGCTGAGCGCGAACGCAGTGGAGGCATGGAGCGGCACGGTGGCCAGTGCGGTAGCAAGCCCGAGAGCCGCTGCTCGCAACGCGGCGCGGGGCACAAAAGTCGTCTTAGGCCGCATCAAAAGCAAGGCTCCGGTATTTCCTCGTAACGGCCGGCATGATGCCGAAACGGTTACGGCTAGTCAAAGAACGGGGGCGACGCTCAATGCCGCAGGTTGTGGGGCTCGAACTCGCCGGCCTCTACCCTCGCGCGCATCCTGTCGAGCAATGCAAGTGCTGCGCGCTCGCCGTTGGCGGCGACAATCTCCGCAAAGGCGGTCGCAAGCGCTGCCTCGGCGATGATCTCTGGCTCGATGCCGGCGGAAAGGCCTTCCGCCCATGCCTCGTTGTGGCTCTCGACAGCGGTCAGGCGCTTCTCTTCCCTGACCAGTGCGTCGATGTCGCTAACGCTTTGTTCCATTTCGGTCTTTCACCCTTTCAAGCGGCCCGATGATTCGGTGCAACTTGAACCATCCCTTTAATGTCCCGTTAAGACACCTAGCACAATCGACCGTCCATGTACGGTCGGCAATGCCGAGAAAGTAAATAGCCTGTTAATTACCAAAGCGCGAGGCGATATCTCGGCTGAGCGTCTCGCCCTCCTTCATGTAGCGGTCGATAGCTTCAGTCGCGGAGGCCGTACAGGCGGTGTAGGTGCCCTCGAAGGAGCGATAGCCGCGGTTGAAGCTGGCGATGAAGCGGGCCTTGCGCTCGGGCGAGGGGTTCTCGGCCTTCAGCAGAGCCTCCATCTGCTCGCGCCACTGGGTTCCCTTCTCGCCGCAGAGGTTGCGCAGGAAGTGGAGCGATCCCAGCACCTCGGCCAGCCGGAGCAGGCCGGGCTCGAACGGAGCCTCGACGGCGCGCGCGGGCAAAGCAGCGATGCTGCTCGCAACGAGCGTCAGGGCAAGAACGAGGGTCGGAGCGCGGCGCATGCGCTTTTGTGGCGAAACAAATTGTCTGCCGCAAGGCGGCCGGCCGCTCTATCCCGGCAGAATTGCGCTGCCGTCGAGCAGTTCGAGCACGATCTCCAGCGTCGAATCGGTCAGCGGCAGGCGCTCGATCTCGGCGAGGCTGAAGAAGGCGGCCTCGTCGGCGTCGTCGTCCGCGGCCGGCTCGCCGCGGAGATGGAGGGCGCCGAAGACGGTCAGGCGGTAGAACGACCCGCCGTCGCCGCGGCTGTCGATGAGGATTTCGCGCAACTGCGCCAGTGCGCCGACCTCGACGCCGGTCTCCTCTGCGAGCTCCCGGCGCGCGGCCTCTTCCAGGGTTTCCCCCTTCTCGACGCGGCCACCGGGGAATGCGTAGAGCCCCTTGGAAGGCGCCCGGCCGCGCCGGACGAGCATGATGGAGCGGTCGCGCAATACGGCCACCGAGACCGCGGGGACTATGTTCTGTTCGTTCATTTCCTTCGCCATGTCCGGCGGCGCGCCGGTGGAACTGCTTTAGCGGTTGCGGTGGGCGCGATCCATCTCCACTTTGTGGCGGAACGAGGACCTTGCCCATGTGCGGACGGATAGCGGTGATTGCCTCGCCGGAGGAGACGGCGGCCTTTGTCGGCGTCGGTGACCTGGAGAGCTTTCCGCCCCGCTACAACGTCGCCCCGACCCAGCCGATTCTCGTCGTCTTGGGGGGCCCGCCGCGCCCGCCTGGGTCTAACCTGCCCGACAGGATGGCGATGCTGGCGCGTTGGGGGCTCATCCCTGCCTGGGCCAAGAACCCGTCCGACATGCCGCTGCTGATCAACGCGCGTTCCGAATCGGCGATCGAGAAGGCCGCCTTCCGAAATGCCATGCGCCATCGCCGGGCCCTGGTTCCGGTCTCCGGCTTCTACGAATGGAAGAAGTTGCCGGGCAACAGGCGTCAGCCCTACTGGCTGAGGCCGCGGAAGGGCGGGCTGGTGGCGCTCGCCGGGTTGATGGAGACGTGGAGCGAGCCCGGCGGCTCGGAGATCGATACCGCCGCGATCCTGACCACCGATGCCAGCGCCGACATCAGGCACATCCACGACCGCATGCCGGTGGTGATCCAGCCGGAGGATTTCGCACGCTGGCTCGACTGCCGTACCCAAGAGCCACGGGACGTTGCCGAACTCATGCGTCCCGCACAGCCCGACTTCTTCGAGCAGATCCCGGTTTCGGAACTGGTCAACAAGGTCACCAACATGGGGCCGGAGATCCAGGAGCGCGTCGAGCCGCTGCCCGAGGCTGCTCCGGAGAAGCCGCCGAAGGCTAAGCCGGAGAAGCGCAAGGCTGTCGACGACGGCCAGATGAAACTGTTCTGACCGCACAGGGCCGGGCGTCCACCTGGATGCCCTGGCACTACAAGTCCTGCATCCTGCTCCCCGAAAATCGATTTCGATTTTCGGGCCGATGCACTAGAAGAGCGGCGTGTCCGCTTCAGTATTTTCCGCCGCCATCTCCGGTTTCCTGCTCGGTGCGTCGCTGATCATTGCGATCGGCGCGCAGAACGCGTTCATCCTGCGCCAAGGCCTGTTGCGCCAGCATGTCTTCGTGCTCGCGCTGATCTGCGCCCTCTCGGACGCCTTGTTGATCGCGGCAGGCGTCGCGGGCCTCGGCACGCTGATCTCGCGCTCGCCGAACCTGATCATGGTCGTCACGATCGGCGGCGCGCTGTTCCTCTTCACCTACGCAATCATCGCCTTCCGGCGCGCGATCAAGCCTGACGTGCTCAAGGCAGCGAAATCCGGCGAGGCGCGGCTCGGGCCGGCGGTCGCCGCCTGCCTGGCCTTCACCTTCCTCAACCCGCATGTCTATCTCGACACGGTGGTGTTGCTCGGCGGGCTGTCGGCGGCATACGAGGGGCAGGCGCGCCTTGCCTACGGCTTAGGCGCCATGACCGCGTCTTTCGTGTGGTTCTTCGGGCTCGGCTACGGCGCCCGGCTTCTGGAGCCGGTGTTTGCCCGGCCTGCCGCTTGGCGCGTGCTCGATCTTCTGATCGGCATGGTGATGACCGCGATCGGTCTCAGCCTGGTGAGCCGCGTCTAGGCTGCCTTCTTCGGCGAAGCCTTGTCCTTCTTGCGCGCGCAGAGCAGTGCTGCAACGATCGCTGCGGGGCCGATGGCCCGGTAGTGCTTGGCGAGTTCGGCGTACTGCCTTCGCGCTTGGTCTGCTTCGGCTGGTTTGCGTTTCATCGGTCTCTTCCCTAACGTCAACTCTGCTGAGAGCGGCTGCAAATGCTCATCGATTTGGTCGAATTCGTGGCATTGCGCGCCTTCTACCCGGCGAATGTTTCATTACGGTGCCGGGATATTTAATAAATTGTTTCGATTGTTGGTCCGTTCCCATTTTCAGGTAACGTTTGATGACGCTGCGTCTTGACGGCCACATGTCAGGAGGCGATAAAGCGGCCGATGAAAACGTCTTTCGCCATTTCCGGCATTTGCATTATTGGCTAGCGTTCGCGCTGGTCAGGACGTTTTCGCCTCCTCTTCACCAAAGACAGGTCAAACGCCCAGGCCAGCAGGCCAGGGGAGTTTTTTGTGTCTGAAGCATCGATGAAGTCCGAGGCATTCAAGGGCTTGCGGCTCACCAACACGCTGACCCGCGCGAAGGAAGACTTCGTGCCGATCGATCCGCAAAACGTGCGGATGTATGTCTGCGGCCCGACCGTCTACGACTTCGCCCATATCGGCAATGCGCGACCGGCGATCGTCTTCGACGTGCTGTTCCGCCTGCTGCGCCATGTCTACGGCGCCGATCACGTCACCTATGTGCGCAACCTCACCGACCTCGACGACAAGATCAATGCGCGCGCCTTGCGTGACTTTCCCGAGCTGCCGCTCAACGAGGCGATCAGGCGCGTCACCGAAAAGACAGCCAACCAGTATCAGGCTGACGTCAAGGCGCTGGGCTGCCTTGAGCCCACGGTCGAGCCGCGGGCAACGGAGTTCGTTCAGCCGCGTGCCGACGGCCGCGCCGACATGATCACCTTGATTCTAAGTCTGATCGAACGCGGCCATGCCTATACAGCGGAAGGCGAAGTGCTGTTCGACACCGCCTCGATGCAGGACTACGGCCAGCTTTCGAAGCGCAATCTCGACGAGCAGCAGGCCGGCGCCCGCATCGAGGTCGAGGCGCACAAGAAGAGCCCGGGAGACTTCGTCTTGTGGAAGCAGTCGTCGCCCGAAGAGCCGGGATGGGACAGCCCCTGGGGCCGCGGCCGTCCGGGATGGCACATCGAGTGCTCGGCGATGGCCTCCGCCTATCTCGGCGAGGTTTTCGACATCCATGGCGGCGGGCTCGACCTGATCTTCCCGCACCACGAGAACGAGATCGCCCAGTCGCGCTGCGCCCACGGCACCGAGGTGATGGCCAATTACTGGCTGCACAACGGCTTCCTGCAGGTCGAGGGCCAGAAGATGTCCAAGAGCCTGGGCAACTTCTTCTCGATCCACGAACTGCTCGAGACCGAGACTTTCGGCGGCCGCAAATGGCCGGGCGAGGTGCTGCGGCTCGCCATGCTGATGACGCACTACCGCGAGCCGATCGACTTCTCGGTGCGCAAGCTGGAAGAGGCGGAGAACACGCTGCGGAAATGGAAACGCGCGGCCGACGCCGCCGGCGAGGCCGAAGCGGCGTTGCCTGCGTCGCTCGTCGCGGCACTGAGCGACGACCTCGCCACGGCAGCTGCGTTCCACGGACTGTCACAGCTGGCGGCCGAGGCGAACGGCAATGCCCAGGCCGCAGCAGAGCTCAAGACGGCGCTGCTGTTCCTCGGCTTCACGCTCGAAGCGGCCGAAGTGGACGAGGCGGAGGTAGCAGTGACCATCGCGCGCCGACTGGACCTCATCAAGGCCAAGAACTGGGCCGAGGCGGACCGCATCCGCGACGAGTTGCTGGGCCAGGGCGTGCAACTCAAGGACGGCAAGGATCCGGTCACCGGCGAGCGCGTGACGACGTGGGAAGTGAAGCGGTAGCCTAAGGGAATGGTGCGGGCATGAAGGAGGAGTTCGTGCAATGATCGACCATACGGGCATCTCGGTAGCCGATTTCGACAAGGCCAAGGCCTTCTACGACAAGGCGTTCGCGCCGCTCGGTGCAAGGCTGCTGATGATGGTGCCGCCGGAGCATACCGGCGGCGTCAAGGTCGGCGGCTACGGGCGCGAGCGGCCCGTGTTCTGGCTGCACGAGGCGCCGGCTGGTCCCGGTCGTCACTATGCCTTTTCGGCGCGCAGCCGGGCCGAGGTCGACGCCTTCTATGCGGCGGCGATTGCTGCCGGGGGCAAGGACAATGGCGGGCCGGGACCGCGGCCGCACTACCACCCCGATTATCATGCCGCCTTCGTCTTCGATCCGGACGGCAACAACATCGAGGCGGTGTGCCATGCGCCGGCGTGAGAGGGCGGAGCGATGAGCCTCGACAACAGGCCGCATTATTCCGGCGGGTGCCAGTGCGGCGCCGTACGCTTTCATGTTGACGGCGCGCTGGGGGAGGCGTCCGTCTGCCATTGCCGCATGTGCCAGAAGGCCTTCGGAAATTTCTACGCGCCGCTGGTATCGGTGCGGCAGGCGAAGCTGACCTGGACGCGCGGCGAGCCGAAGAAGTTCCGCTCGTCGAACTTTGCCCAGCGCGGCTTCTGCGCCGACTGCGGCACGCCGCTGACCTACGAGGCGCCGGACGGGGTGGCGCTCGCCATCGCAGCCTTCGACGATCCGGAGGAGATCGCGCCGACCGTGCAGTGGGGGCTCGAGGGCAAGCTGCCCTATGTCGACCATATCCACGAACTGCCCGGCTATGCGACGGAAGACGATCCGGACGCGGCGGATTTCGTCAACGACATTGTTTCCTACCAGCATCCCGACCATGACACGGATCAATGGCCGCCAGAGGAGAGATCATGACCGACAAGCCCAGAACCGGTGGCTGCCAGTGTGGTGCGGTGCGCTTTCGCATCCACGGAGAGCTCGGGCGTCCGTCGATCTGCCACTGCCGCATGTGCCAGAAGCAGTTCGGCTCGCTCTTCGGCGCCTTCGTCACCGTACCCAAGGACGGCGTCGAGTGGGTGCGGGAGGAGCCGACCTACTTCCAGTCCTCGGTCAACATCGCCCGCGGTTTCTGCCCGCGCTGCGGCACGCCGATGGCCTACAAGCATCCGGAAGGCCTCGAAATCTCGATCGGTTCCTTCGACGACCGCTCGGATCTCGCGCCGAAGGTCCAGGTCAACCATGCGGCCCGGCTGCCCTGGATCGAGGCGATCTTCGAGGCGCCCGCTCACGAAAATCCCGACTATTATCGGCGGCAGGAGCAGATCATCTCCTTCCAGCATCCCGACGAAGAGACGGCCAACTGGCCAGAGCATGGACTGAAACTATGAGCAACGAACTGCGCGGACTCTATCCCGAGATCGAACCCTTCGACAGCGGCATGCTGGATGTCGGCGACGGCCACCGGATCTATTGGGAGCGTTGCGGCACCAAGGGTGCCAAGCCGGCGGTGTTCCTGCACGGCGGGCCCGGCGGAGGGTTCTCGCCCAAGCATCGGCGGCAGTTCGACCCGAAGCTCTACGACGTCATCCTCTTCGACCAGCGCGGCTGCGGCAAGTCGGTGCCGCACGCCTCGCTGGACGCCAACACCACCTGGCATCTGGTGGCCGACATCGAGCGGCTGCGCGAGATGGCCGGCTTCGAAAAATGGCTGGTGTTTGGCGGCTCCTGGGGCTCGACGCTAGCGCTCGCCTATGCGGAGACCCATCCCGACCGCGTCAGTGAACTCGTCGTGCGCGGCGTCTACACGCTGACCCGCGCCGAGCTCGACTGGTACTACCAGTTCGGCGTGTCGGAGATGTTCCCTGACAAGTGGGAGCGTTTCCAGGCGCCGATCCCAGAGGCCGAGCGCGGCGACATGATGGCCGCCTACCGCAAGCGGCTCGTGGGCGACGACCGCAAGTCGCAACTCGAGGCGGCGCTCGCCTGGAGCACCTGGGAAGGCGAGACGATCACGCTGCTGCCCGATCCAGACACCAGCGGCAAGTTCGGCGAGGACGAGTTCGCCATAGCCTTTGCCCGCATCGAGAACCATTACTTCGTCCATGCCGGCTGGCTGGAGGAGGGGCAGCTCATCCGCGACGCCCACAGGCTGCATGGCATTCCCGGCGTCATCGTGCACGGGCGCTACGACATGCCGTGCCCGGCGAGATACGCCTGGGAACTGCACAAGGCCTGGCCGCAGGCGGAGTTCCACCTGATCGAAGGCGCCGGCCACGCCTATTCCGAGCCGGGCATTTTGGACCAGCTGGTCAGGGCGACCGACAGGTTCGCGGGGAAAAGTTCGTGAACGCATCCGCCCTACGTTGCCCCCCTCTGTCCTGCCGGACATCTCCCCCACAAGGGGGGAGATCGGCTGGCGCGCCTGTCGTGGCTAGTCGCCGGCGGTGCAGGACGGAGCGAGGCGTAAACACTGCCAATCTCCCCCCTTGTGGGGGAGATGTCCGGCAGGACAGAGGGGGGCGCCATAGAGCAGATGCCTCCAAGGTGTTGCTATGAAAGAACGCATCTATCTCTTCGACACGACGCTGCGTGACGGCCAGCAGACGCCGGGCATCGATTTTTCCGTCGAGGACAAGATCGCGATCGCCGGCATGCTGGACGAGTTCGGCATCGACTATGTCGAGGGCGGCTATCCGGGGGCCAACCCGACCGACACCGCCTTCTTCTCGCAGACGCGGACCAGGCGTGCGCGTTTCGTGGCCTTCGGCATGACCAAGCGGGCAGGGGTCTCGACTTCCAACGACCCCGGCCTTGCCGCGCTCGTGCAGGCGAAGTCGGACGTCATCTGCTTCGTCGCCAAGAGCTGGGACTACCACGTGCGCGTGGCGCTCGGCGTCACCAACGAGGAAAACCTCGACAGCATCCGCGCGTCCGTCGAGGCGGCGCGCGCCGCCGGCAAGGAGCCGATGGTCGACTGCGAGCATTTCTTCGACGGCTTCAAGGCCAATCCCGACTACGCGCTGGCCTGCGCGCAGACCGCCTACGAGGCAGGTGCGCGCTGGGTGGTGCTGTGCGACACCAATGGCGGCACCCAGCCGGCCGAGGTGCGCGAGATCGTGGCCAAGGTCATCGCATCGGGCATCCCGGGCGCCAATCTCGGCATCCACGCCCATGACGACACCGGCCAGGCGGTGGCCAATTCGCTTGCCGCCGTCGAAGCCGGCGTTCGCCAGGTCCAGGGCACAATCAACGGCATCGGCGAGCGCTGCGGCAACGCCAACCTGGTCACGATCGTGCCGACGCTCGCGCTCAAGCCGCATTTCGCCGACCGCTTCGAAACGGGCATCTCGGCGGATGCGCTGGCAGGCATTTCGCGGCTCTCCCGCGCCTTCGACGAGTTGCTGAACCGTGCGCCCGAGGCGCAGTCGCCCTATGTCGGCTCCTCCGCCTTCGCGACCAAGGCCGGCATCCATGCCTCGGCCATCGCCAAGGAGCCCAAGACCTACGAGCACGTGCCGCCGGAGGCCGTAGGCAACCGCCGCAAGGTGATGGTGTCCGACCAGGGCGGCAAGGCCAACTTCATCGCCGAGCTCAGGCGGCGTGGCATCGACGTGCCGAAGGACGACAACCGGCTGGATGCGCTGATCGCGGTGGTCAAGGAGCGCGAGGCCGAGGGCTATGCCTATGAGGGCGCCGACGCCAGCTTCGAGCTGCTGGCGCGCAAGATGCTGCACGGCCTGCCCGAGTTCTTCGGCGTCACCAGCTTCCGGTGCATGGTCGAGCGCCGCTTCGACGCCAACGGCGTCCTCAAGACCGTGTCCGAGGCGATCGTGAAGGTGGTGGTCGACGGCGAGGAGAAGATGTCGGTTGCCGAGGGGCACGGCCCGGTCAACGCGCTCGACATCGCGCTGCGCAAGGATCTCGGCAAATTCCAGAACGAGATCGGCGATCTCGAACTGGCCGACTTCAAGGTGCGAATCCTGAACGGCGGCACGGAGGCGATCACGCGCGTCCTGATAGAATCGCACGACGGAACCGGCGCGCGCTGGTGGACGGTCGGGGTGTCGGAGAACATCATCGACGCATCGTTCCAGGCGCTGATGGATTCGATCATCTACAAGCTGATGAAGAACCGCGAGATGGCCGGGCTGGTGGCTGCGGAATAGCGGTGCGTTGATCCATCAGCGAAAAGCGGGTGGACCATCACAATTTTGAAATGGCTTGCGCCGGCGCTCCGGCGCATAGCTCACCGCCATGAGCACGCAAGCACCCGCCATTTCCCGCGAAGACGCCACCCGCGGCTTCATCTATGCCCTGACCGTCTACCTGATGTGGGGCGTGCTGCCGTTCTACATGAAGGCGGTGGCCCATATTCCCGCGCCCGAAGTGGTTGCGCATCGCATCGTGTGGTCGATCCCCGTGGCCGGCCTGCTGCTTTTGTGGATGGGCCGCACCGCCGACATCAAGGCGGCGCTGCGCAACAAGCGCACGCTGGCGAATGGCGCGCTGACGGCCGCGCTGATCACCGTGAACTGGGGCATCTACGTCTGGGCGATCGGCAACGACCGTGCCTTGGAGACAGCACTCGGCTACTACATCAACCCGCTGTTCAGCATCTTCCTCGGCGCCGTCGTGCTGGGCGAGAAGCTCAGCCGGGGCCAACTGGTGGCGATTGCGCTGGCGGTGCTTGCGGTCGCGCTCCTGACCTGGGAGACCGGCGGCCTGCCCTGGGTGTCCATCGCCTTGGCGCTGACCTGGGGCTTCTATGCACTGTTCAAGAAGACGCTGCCGATCGGTCCGGCCCAGGGCTTCCTGCTCGAAGTGCTGATCCTCGGTATCCCGGCGATGTTCTACATCGTCTACCTGCAGGCGACCGGCGTCGGCCATTTCGGTACGACCGACATGATCGACGTGTGGCTGCTCTTGGGATGCGGTCTCGTCACCGCCATTCCGCTGATCCTGTTCGCCAACGGCGCCAAGCTGCTGCGCATGTCGACCATCGGTATCATGCAGTACATTGCGCCGACGATCATCTTCTTCATCGCCGTCTTCATCTTCAAGGAGCCGTTCTCGAGCGAACGCGCGATGGCCTTCGGCCTGATCTGGGCGGCGCTTGCCGTCTACACCTGGTCGATGTTCTACGACCGATCCAGGAACCGTTGAGGAGCAAACGGATGTACCAGCTCTACATTGCCAACAAGAACTACTCGTCCTGGTCGCTGCGACCCTGGGTGCTCATGCGCGAACAGGGCATCCCGTTCGTCGAGCGGCAGGTGCCGTTCGGCAACCTGCCGGGACAGCCGGACTACCGCTCCTTTTCACCGACGGCCAGCGTTCCCGTCCTCGTCGACGGCGATCTGACGGTGTGGGATTCGCTGGCGATCGTAGAGTACCTGGCCGAGCGCCACCCGGGCGTCTGGCCCGAGGATGCGGCGGCGCGCGCCTGGGCGCGGTCCGCAGCGGCGGAGATGCATTCCGGCTTCCGCAGCCTGCGCAACATCTGCGGCATGAGCTGCGGCGTGCGCGTGGCACTGCGCGAGCGGCCCGCGGAGCTGGAGCGCGACGTTGCGCGAATGGGCGAACTCTGGAACCAGGGGCTCGACCGCTTCGGCGGCCCGTTCCTTGCGGGAGCGAAGTTCACCGCCGCGGATGCGTATTTCGCCCCGGTCGTGTTCCGGGCGCAGACATATGGGCTCGATTTCGGCGGCCGCGCCGGCGACTACGTGGCGACCATGCTTGCGACTGCGGCGATGCGCGAATGGTATGCCGCAGCACTCGCCGAAACTTGGCGCGACAAGCCCCACGAGGACGAAATCGAGGCGTCGGGCACGGTCACGGAAGATCTGCGCGCCCGGGCCTGATCCCGGGCTTACATCTTGTCGATAAGCGACTGGACGCCTTCGGTCGGCGTTGCGTCTGCGCCTGCCGCGACCATGATCGCGGCGACGATGGCTTCGGGGTCTTCGACCACCAGTGGCTGCACCAGATGCGAGGTGTGCACGAAGCCCTCGGCCCGCATGTGGTCGATGAGCGACAGCATCGGGTCCCAGAAACCGTTGACGTTGGCGTAGACGATCGGCTTGCGGTGATGCCCGAGCTGAGCCCAGGTCATGATCTCGACGATCTCCTCAACCGTGCCGATCCCACCAGGAAGTGCCACGAACGCGTCCGACTTCTCGAACATCGCGTGCTTGCGCTGATGCATGTTGTCGGTGATCTGCAATTCGTCGAGGCGGGTGAGCGCGCTCTCGGTTGCTTCCTTGTTCATCAAGAATCGCGGTATGATACCAGTGACCTTGCCGCCGGCGCGCAGGGCGCCATCGGCGACGGCGCCCATGATGCCCTTGGTGCCGCCGCCGTAGATGAGCCGAAGGCCGGCCTTGGCGATGGAGCGGCCGAGCAAATGGCCAGCCTTGATGTACACGTCATCGCGGCCAGGCGACGAGCCGCAATAGACGCAGATGGATCGAATCGTGTTCATATCTGAATGGGTATTGCGTCTGTGGGCGGGGTCAAGCCCGCACCGGTCTTTTTCTTGTCGGTGCCGGCAAAACAAGATAGACCCGTTGCGCGGCAAGGGGCTGGGACAAGAATGACGATCAATCCGTTGAAGATTCTCCTTTTGGCTGCGGGCGGTTCTGCCGCTGCAGCCGGGGTGGCATATGTGTCTGGGGCACTGGATCCGTTCCTTGCCCCTCAGCCGGCCGTGGCAAGCCTGCAAGCGCCGGCAACTCCGACCCCTGCGGCGCCCGCCGCGCCCAAGGCACCCGAACCCGCCAAGCCGACGCCGACCGAAGCCCAGGCACCCGCCCAGCCGGCACCTGCGGTGGTGCCGCCGTCGTTCGACGTCGTCCGCGTCGAGGACAACGGCGCTCTGGTGGTCGCGGGCAAGGCCACCGGCAGCGCCAAGGTTGAGATCGTGACCGGCTCGCAGGTCATCGGATCGGCCACCGCCGGAACGGACGGCGACTTCGCCATCGTGCTCGACAAGCCGCTCAAGCCGGGTGATTACCAGATCGTGCTGCGCTCGACCGCACCCGACAGCGTGGTGGCGACCTCGACGGAAACGGCGGTGGTGTCGGTACCCGAGCAGCCGGGCGGCCAGGTGCTCGCGCTGGTCGAGGAACCGGGCAAGCCTGCCCAACTGATCACCGTTCCCGAGCCGGCCAAGGCGCCGGCGACGCCGTCCGCTCCCGCCACGGAGCAGCCTGCGGCAGGCGCCGCGACCGAGGCCCCGGCAGCACAGCAGCCCGCAGCCGCAGCACCCGTGGCAACAGCTCCCAAGGTCAACGTCGCCGTCGAGGCGGTCGAGATCGAGGGCAAGAAGATCTTCATCGCCGGCAGTGCCGACGCGGGCCGCAAGGTGCGTGCCTACGCCAACGAGATACTGATCGGCGAAGCCCAGGCCTCGCCAGAGGGCCGATTCCTCATCGAGGCCGAGCGTGAACTGCCGGTGGGCGACTATATTGTCCGCGTCGATGCGCTTGAGCCCGACGGGGTGAAGGTTGCCGGGCGTGCCGCGGTTCCGTTCACGCGCGAACCGGGCGAGGCCATTGCCGCCGTGGCGCCCGCACAGTCCGTCGAGACCGCGACTGCGCCAGCGCCGCAGGCTGGCGAGACCCAGGCTTCGGCGACCGGCGCTCCCGCAGAAACGGCCCAGGTGCCGGCCGGGACAGCATCCGAAAAGCCGGTCGAGACGGCGTCAGCACCGACCGCAGCCGCAGGCGAAGTGCCTGAAGCGACCGCGCCGAAGCTGCAGCCGGTCAACAGCGCGGTGATCATCCGCCGTGGCGACTCGCTGTGGCGCATCTCGCGGCGCGTCTACGGCCAGGGCGTGCGCTACTCGACCATCTATCTCGCCAACCAGGACCAGATCCGTGATCCCGATCGCATCTGGCCGGGGCAGGTTTTCCGCGTGCCGGAGACGTCGAAGGAAGGCGAGCCGGCAAACCTGGATGCCATGGGCGAGCAGGCGATGCCCGCGCCCAAGCAGTAGGATTCCTCGACAGGTCGGTTGCACGAACATAATTCATCGTCTATCGTCGATAGACGATGAATTCATTCTCAAGAACGGCGAACGATAGCACTTCGAGCGACGATGTCGCCCATAAGCTAGCGGCGCTCTCGCATCCGGCGCGGCTCGAAATTCTCAGGCGTCTTGGCGGCGGCAGGTCCTGCTGCTGCAAGGAAGTGGTCGAGCACCTCGATCTCGCCCAGTCGACCGTGTCCCAGCATCTCAAGATCCTCGTCGAGGCCGGGCTGGTGCGTTACGCGCCGGAGCGGCAGCGATCCCGTTACCAGATCGACGAAGCGGCGCTGGCGGCGGTGTCGGCATCGGTTGCCGCCCTCGTCAATTCCTGCTGCGCGCTCGACGGCGCCGATAGCTAATCAAGGCAAGTCCAGTGGCTAACAAGACCGTATCCGCCGAGCGTGGCTCGACTTTCAGCACGATCAAGAACCTTTGGCCCTACATGTGGCCGCAGGACCGGCCGGACCTCAGGGCGCGCGTCGTGTGGGCGACCGTGTTCCTGTTCGTCGCCAAACTGACGCTGGTTGCCGGCCCATACTTCTTCAAATGGGCGACCGATGCGCTGGCCGGAGACCAGCGCACGCCGCTGGCGTTGCCGGCATTGCTCGCCGCACCGGTCATGCTGGTCGTCGCCTACAACGTGGTGCGCATCGTCCAGCTCGGCTTCAACCAGCTGCGCGACGCGCTGTTTGCCAGCGTCGGCCAATATGCGGTTCGCCAGCTCGCCCACCGTACCTTCGTGCACATGCACCAGTTGTCGCTGCGCTTCCACCTCGAGCGCCGCACCGGCGGGCTTTCGCGCATCATCGAGCGCGGCACCAAGGGCATCGAGACGATCGTCCGCTTCACCATCCTCAACACCGCGCCGACCATTCTGGAATTCGCGCTGACGGCCGGCATCTTCGCCTTCGCCTATGGCTGGCAATATGTGGCCGTCGTGGCCGTCACCGTCTGGATCTATGTCTGGTTCACGGTGCGGGCCAGCGACTGGCGCATTGCCATCCGTCGCGAGATGAACGATTCCGACACCGACGCCAACACCAAGGCGATCGATTCGCTGCTCAACTTCGAGACGGTGAAGTACTTCAACAACGAGCGCATGGAGGCCGAGCGCTTCGACCGCTCGATGGCCCGCTACGAGAGCGCCGCGACCAAGACCTGGACCTCGCTCGGCTGGCTCAACTTCGGCCAGGGCGTCATCTTCGGCCTCGGCATGACAGTCGTCATGTGGATGTCGGCAAGGGAGGTGATGGCCGGCACCCAGACGGTCGGCGACTTCGTCTTCGTCAACGCCATGCTGATGCAGCTTTCGGTGCCGCTCAATTTCATCGGCATGATCTACCGCGAAATCCGCCAGGGCCTCACCGACATCGAGAAGATGTTCGACCTGCTCGACGTCCCCCAGGAGGTGGTGGACAAGCCCGGCGCCCAGGCGCTGGTCGTCGGCTCCGGTCGGGTCGAGTTCCGCGACGTGCATTTCGCCTACGACAAGAACCGCCAGATCCTGAAGGGCGTGAGCTTCGAGGTGCCCGCTGGCAAGACGGTGGCGATCGTCGGCCCCTCGGGCGCCGGCAAGTCGACCATTTCGCGGCTGCTGTTCCGCTTCTACGACATCCAGCAGGGCGCGATCCTGATCGACGGGCAGGACGTGCGCGACGTGACGCAGGAAAGCCTGCGCGGTGTGATCGGCATGGTGCCGCAGGACACCGTGCTCTTCAACGACACCATCGCCTACAACATCCGCTACGGCCGCATGAATGCGGACGAGGAAGACGTGCGCAAGGCGGCGGAACTCGCCCAGATCTCGGGCTTCATCGAGCGCATGCCCGAGGGCTACAAGTCGATGGTAGGCGAGCGCGGCCTGAAGCTTTCCGGCGGTGAGAAGCAGCGCGTGGCGATTGCCCGCACCATTCTCAAGGCGCCGCCGATCCTGATGCTGGACGAGGCGACCTCCGCGCTCGACACCCATACCGAGCAGGAGATCCAGAGCGCGCTCGACCTGGTCAGCAAGGGCCGCACCACGCTGGTCATCGCCCACCGGCTGTCGACGGTGATCTCCGCCGACGAGATCATCGTGCTCGAAGACGGCAGGATCGCCGAGCGCGGCACGCACGCCGAACTACTCAGGCATCGCGGGCTCTACGCCCGGATGTGGGATCGCCAGCGCGAGGCGACCGAGGCCGAGGAAAGGCTGCGCAAGGCGCGCGAGGACGACGAGTTCGGCGTCGTCACCCGCCGCCGCACGCCGGAGGTCGCGGAAGACGCGTGATTGGGGAGGGCAGGGTCGCTGCGGCAATGTCGCGTTGCGGCGACCGGCCGTTTCCGGTAAGCACTCCGGAACTCCAACAGCATGGCCGGCCCCTTCATGAGCTTAGCAGATACGATCCGTAACGCCTTTGTTCCGGTTCATCGCGAGGGGTATCCCTTCATCGCCGGATTTGCGGCTGTTGCGGTGCTGCTCGGCCTGTTCTCGACCTCGCTGTTCTGGATCGGCGCGATCCTCACCGCCTGGTGTGCCTATTTCTATCGTGATCCGGAGCGAGTGACCCCGCTTGACGACCGGCTCGTGGTCAGCCCGGCCGACGGCGTGGTTTCGGCAGTCGGCCCCGCCGTGCCGCCGCGCGAACTCGGCCTCGGCAATGCCGAGATGACGCGTATCTCCGTGTTCATGAACGTCTTTTCGGTGCATGTGAACCGCGCCCCGGTGCGCGGCAAGATCGTCCGCATCGAGCACCGCCCGGGCAAGTTCCTCAACGCGGAACTGGACAAGGCGAGCCAGGAGAACGAACGCAACGGCGTCGTCATCGACAGCCCCAACGGGCTGGTCGCCGCCGTGCAGATCGCAGGCCTTGTAGCGCGTCGCATCGTCTGCTGGGCGGATGTCGGCGGCAACATTGCCGTCGGCGAGCGCTTCGGCCTGATCCGCTTCGGCTCGCGCGTCGACGTGTTCCTGCCCGCGGGCGCGGTTCCGCGCGTCGCCGTCGGCCAGACGGCCGTAGCGGGCGAGACAGTGCTTGCCGAATTCGACGGCGCGGCGCACGCGCCGCTCGTTCGGGTTTCCTGACCATGGTCGCGCCCTTCAAACCCTTCGAGCCGCATGGCCGGGGCGGCCCGCGCATCCGCGAAATACCGCTCCGGCTCGTGCTTCCCAACCTGATCACGGTGCTCGCCATCTGTGCCGGGCTGTCGGGAATCAGGCTCGCCTTCGAGGGGCGCTTCGAATCGGCGGTCGTGATGGTGCTGGTCGCGGCCTTCCTGGACGGCATCGACGGGCGCCTCGCGCGCATGCTGAAGGCGACGTCGAAATTCGGCGCGCAGATGGATTCGCTTGCCGACATCGTCAATTTCGGCGTGGTGCCGGCGCTGGTGCTCTACGCTTTCCTGCTCGACAGGGCGGGCTCCCTTGGCTGGATCGCGGCACTGCTGTTCGCGATTGCCTGCGGCCTGCGGCTTGCCCGCTTCAATGTCCTCGACGAGGACCTGGAGCGGCCGGCTTGGCAGGCGGACTATTTCGTCGGCGTGCCCGCGCCGGCCGGCGCCATCGTCGTGCTTGCACCGATGTACGTGTCATTCCTCGGGCTCGAACCGACCCGCACCATAGCCTTTGCCGGCACCGCCTTCGCCATTCTGATCGCATTCCTTCTGGTCAGCAGGCTGCCCGTCTATTCCGGCAAGACGCTGCGGATCAGGCGCGAATATCTGCTGCCGGTCATGCTGGCGGCGGTGTTCTACATACTGCTCCTGACCGTTTTCCCTTGGCAGACGCTGACGGCTTCCGTCGCGGCTTACCTCCTGTTCCTGCCGCTGAGCGCCAGCGCCTATGCGCGGCGGGCCAAGATCGAGGGTGAAAAGGCTGCGGCTGAAGCGGCGGCGGCCGCCGAACTCGCCGCCGATACGCCGGAAATCTCGCCGGAATCCTAGGCAGCCTCGAGCCCAAGCTGGTCGATCGCCATGCGCCGGGCGGTGACATAGTCGGTCTTCCCCGAGCCCAGAACGGGCAGTTCGCTGACCTTGACGATGTCGTGCGGCACCATGAGATCGGCCACCCCGGCCTGCTTGCCGTAGAGCCGCAACTGCTCGGGATCGGCGTTCGTGGCGGTGGTCACCAGCACGATGCGTTCGCCCTTGCGCTTGTCCGGCACGGCCACCGCCGCATGGTGCTCCTCGGGCCATAGCGCCTGGACGAGCATCTCGACCGCGCCGAGGGAAACCATCTCGCCCGCGATCTTGGCGAAGCGCTTGGCGCGGCCACGGATCGTGACGAACCCTTCCCGGTCGACCGAGACGATGTCGCCCGTGTCGTACCAGCCTTCGAGCGGCTGCAATTCCCCCGGCCGGTCCGCGGTCATGTAACCCATCATCAGGTTAGGGCCGGAGAGCCAGAGGCGCCCGCCTTCGCTCACGCCCTCGACCGGTTCGAGCCGCATTCGGATTCCGGGCAGCAGGCGGCCCACCGAGCCGTCCCTGTTGTGGGTCGCGGTGTTGACCGCAACGACGGGCGCGGCCTCCGTCAGGCCGTAACCCTCGATGATCTCGGCGCCGAACCGCTCGCGCCAGACCCGCCGCGTCTCCTGCCGCACCGGCTCGGCACCGGCCACGACGAAGCGCAGGCTGGAGAAGTCGGCGTCCTCGGCCGTCCGGGCATAGGCGGACAGGAATGTATCCGTGCCGAACATGATGGTCGGGCGCGCCTTCCGCGCCACGTCGGGGATCAGCTTGTAGTGCAGCGGCGAGGGATAGAGGAAAAGCCGGACTCCGGTGAGTAGCGGCAGGATCGTCCCGCCGGTCAGCCCGAAGGAATGGAAGGCTGGCAGCACGTTGAGCAGCTTGTCGGCGGGCGAGATGCTTATGCGTGCCTCCGCCTGCATGGCGTTGGCGATAAGGTTGCGGTGGGAGAGCACGACCGCCTTCGGCGTGCCTTCCGACCCGGATGTGAACAGGATGACGGCGGGTTTCGACGCATCCTGCGGCTCCAGCGGTCGATGCCACTGCAGCGCGGCTGTGGCCTTGTCGAGGGCCGACACGCCTTTGCGCAACTCCTCCAGCCAGACCATGCGCGCGCCGGCCTGTTCGATCGCGGCGACCACGTCTGCGAGGCTTGCCTTTTCGATGAACGCCCGCGAGGAGACCACGACCTTGATTTCGGCCGTCTTCACCGCGGAAGCGACGTTGGCGGGGCCTGCGGTGTAGTTGACCATCGCCGCGACGCGCGCGGCCGACGCCAGCCCCATCAGCGTGACCACGAGGCCGTTGGCGTTGGGCAGGAGGATGCCCACGGCCTCTCCGGGTGCTGTGACCGCCGCCAGGCGTTGACCTATGACGCGGGCGCCGGTCATCAGCGAGCGATAGCTCAGCGCGCCGCTGATCACATCCTCGACGATCGTCCGCGACGGGCCATAGCGGTCGGCCGCGTCGCACATCGCATGGAAGAGGCCGCGGTCCAGCTCGGTCGCGGCAAGGCGCGCCTCGGCGAACCGGTCGAAGAAGGCGTTTGCGTATGTGGTGTTCGCCATGCCGGCTCGCTCGGAAAGCTCGGCGACTGTCATGGGCGGGAGTGCTGCTATCGACAGCCGCGGGAAGCGGCTGCGCGGCGCCTGCGGCGCCGGCGTCACGGACGAGGGCAAATGGCGGGCCCCGCCGACGAAGATCGGCACGATCGCGGCATCGGCCTGCATGGCGATGCGGCCGACCGCGCGGAACAGGCGGAACGACTTGACGTCCGGCTCGACGGCATCGGGAAAATAGACGGCCAGCCGGCCCTTGCCGCGCAGCACGCGGACCAGCCGTCGGCTGACGAAGACATGCTCGGCGTTGAAGGCGATCGTCCGCGCCAGCGTCCGCCAGGGGTCGAGCCAGTGCGCCTGCGCGGAGGCCTCGTCGAGTATGTGCAGGGTTTCCTCGGGCAGCAGCGACAGCATCAGTGCCGGCTCGATGCTGGATTGATGCGACACGACATAGATGACCGGGGCAGGGGCCCCACGAGCGTCGCGAATGGCCTCGTCGCGCACGCGGTATGCCATCTTGAACGGGACATAGAGCAACGCCTGGCGGAAGCCGATGCCCAGAGCGTTCATCAGCACGCCTGCGGCGACGGCCCAAACGACCGCGACGCCAAGCAGAACAGCACTGGCCAGCAGCATGCCGCACCTCCAATGCACGCGGTGGCGCACCGCATGCAACGAAAACTAGACGATGGTGACGCAAGGTCAATTCGCATCGTCTCCCCAACCCGTCACCCCAAGGAAAAAGCCGGTCTTTCGACCGGCTTAAAGTCAAGGGACGGGTGGAGGGGATGGGGGGATGGGGCAACCCGTCCTGGGCACTACAACGTGGGATGGTCAGTTTGGTTCCATGCTCCCCGAAGCTTTTTGCGCTGGCATCGGCGAATCTGGCCCCGCTCCGTCTTCGGAGGCCCGCCGTGCCAGGCGAGCAACGCAGTTGGTGGGACTGGATGGACTTTGTGAGGATCCCGGCCAGCGCGGCTTCTCCGAAGGCCAGACTTAGCCCACCGATACTGCAAGCCGAGCGTCAACAGGCCTCACCGCGCTGTCGCTGTGCTAGCATGCGGCCGCCAAACCGGAGGAAGTCATGGATGCTGCGGGACTGAAGGCGCTGCAGGCGCCGCTCAAGGAGGCCTACCGCGACGATGCGGGCAAGGCGCTGATCACGCTACGTGCCACGGGCGCGGTCGACGACCAGTCGATCTCGTGCAAGGTCGACACAGGCAAGGCGATCGTGACGGCGGGCCTGCATCCGGCGACCGGGGGAACCGGGATGGAGCTTTGTTCAGGTGACATGCTGCTCGAGGCGCTGGTGGCCTGCGCCGGCGTCACGCTTAAGGCCGTGGCGACCGCGCTGGAGTTCCGGCTCGGCGAAGCGGTGGTTTCGGCGGAAGGCGACCTCGATTTCCGGGGCACCCTCGGCGTTGCCAAGGATGCTCCCGTGGGCTTCCGCGCCATCAGGCTGTCCTTCAAGCTCGACACCGATGAGCCGCGCGAACGCATCGACGCCCTGGTCAGGCTGACCGAGCGATACTGCGTCGTCCTCCAGACGCTGAAGGTTACTCCCGAGCTGTCGGTGTCGGCCGAGCGCTGACCCTCAGTTGGCGGCGAAGCAATAGAACAGCCCGTCGCCGCCCGTTCCCTTCAGGGCTTCCTGGCTGCAGCCACCTCGCGAGGCATGCGAGGAGTTCCAGGACTTGGCCGCCGCCGAATCGTCGAGACCCATGCGGTCGTGATGGCCCATCATCGCGGCTCCTTCGGCGCCGTCGAGCGTCCAGTCTCCACAGGTCTGCTCGGCGATTTTCGTGCCATCGGGCTTCGATCCGGTCAGGATGTCGTGCTTGTTGGGTTGATCGCCGCGCCCGTTGACGACATTGCCCTTTTCGTCCAGCGCCGTTTCCTTGTTGATGTTGTTGGCGTCGCTGTGCAGCGCAGTGAGGTCGTCGGCGATCTTCTGCCCCTTGGCGTTGTACCAGGGGCCGGCGCCGATGCGGTCCTTTGCGTCGACCGTGCTGGTGGACAGATAGGCATGCCAGGTCTTGCCGGTGACTCCCGCCGCCTCGGCGAGTTTCTGACATTGCGCGTCGGCGCCTTCGAGCCCGCCGAGATTGGCGCCTTTTCCAGGCCCGGCGCTGGTGATGAAGAAGCTCATGGTGTTGTCCTGCGCATATGCCGTGACGAGGCCGGCGCTCAGGACGGCAGACAGGACGAGAATGCGTTTCATCAATGCTTCCTCCCTAGATCCACGCTGAGGCGGAAAGGCTAGGGCTCGTAGCTGCGGACGGCCAATCACTCTTGCGTGTCGCGCAAGTAGTGATCAAACAAAGACATGAACAGCGTCGTGCGCCGGCTCACATCGGCCAGACCAGCATCAGCATCGGCACCGCGACGACAATTACGAGCAGCGACAACGGCAGCCCAAGGCGCGGATAGTCGGAGAACTTGTAGCCGCCGGGACCCATGACCAGCGTGTTGCACTGGTGGCCGATGGGGGTGAGGAAGTCGCAGCCTGCGCCGATGGCGACTGCCATCAGGAAGGCCTCGGGCCTGTATCCGAGCGTGCTGGCGAAGCTCGCCGCGATCGGTGCCACCACCAGGACCGTGGCTGCGTTGTTGAGGAACGGCGTGACGGCCATGGCGACGACCAGGATCAGGGTCAGCGCGCCGGCTGGTGGCAGAGCCGCGGCGAAATCGGCGAGCCAGGCGGAGATGACATCAGTCGCCCCCGTCCGCCGCAGCGAGTCGCTGACCGGGATCAGTGCCGCCAGCATGACGAGGATCGGGCCGTCGATCGCGCCGTACACCTCGCGCAGGGGGATAACCCGGAAGGCCACCATGGCGATGGCCGCGGTGAAGAAGGCGAAGGGAACCGGCAGGAGGCCGAAGGCGGTGGCGGCCATGGCAGCCACCAGGATGGCGACCGGCACGATGCCGCGCCGCACGCTGCCGAGCAGGATCGGCCGTTCCGCCAGAGGCAGGCAGCCCAGTTCGCGCAGGATGTCGGGCAGGGTCTGCGGATTGCCCTGCAGCACTACCACGTCGCCCATGCGAAGCGTTACGGCGCCAAGCCTTTCCTGGATGCGCTCGCCCTTGCGGCTGACCGCGAGCAGGTTGACGTTGAAGCGGTCGTAGAGCGAAAGCCGCTGCGCCGACGCGCCGATCAGGCTCGAATGCTCGCCGATGATGGCCTCGACCGCGGCTGCCGCATGCTTGCCGCCTGCAGTGTCCCGATCGCCGGTGACGCTGAGCTTGGCCTGGGCCACCATGCGGTCGAGCGCATCGGGGGCGCCCTCGATCAGCAGGATGTCGCCCGTCCGCAGCGTCACGTCCGGAAAGGGCGTCACGTGCAAGGCGCGCGAGCGCAGGATCGAGGTCACCACGGCTCTTCCGCCGCCGAGCTTGACCAGGTCGGCCAGCGTCTTGCCGACGATGGTCGACTCGCTGACGATCCGAGCCTCGGTGAGATAGTTGTCGATGTCGATCGCCTCGTGGATCGACGCTGCGGCGCGCGTCCTTTCCGGCAGCAGCTTGTAGAACAGCACGAGGAAGACCACGCCGGCAACGGCCAGGCTGGCGCCGACCGGTGTGAAGTCGAACATGCTGAAGGTTTCGCCGGTCATCTCCTGGCGCACGCGCGAAACAACGATGTTAGGCGAGGTGCCGATCTGGGTCATCAGCCCGCCGAGCAGCGAGCCGAATGCCATAGGCATCAGGAAGACCGATGGCGAAGTGTTGGAGCGCCGGGCGAACTGGAAGGCGATCGGGATCATGATCGCCAGCGCCCCGATGTTCTTGACGAAGGCCGATAGCACTGTGACCAGGATGACGAGCAGCGCGAGTTGTGCTCGCACGCTGGAGACGTCGGGGGCGAAGCGCTGGATGGCGTATTCCATGATGCCCGAACGCGCCACGCCGGCGCTTACCAGCAGCGCCGAGCCGACGATGATCACGATGTCGTCGCTGAAGCCTGCGAATGCCGCGGTCGTAGGCACGATATTGAGCGCGACGGCAGCGACCAGCGCGCCACAGGCGACGAGGTCATAGCGGAACCGGCCCCAGATGAACGCCGCCATCATCAGGACGATGATGGCCAGTGACATCAGCTGGTCGGTCGTCATGCGGCGGTTGTTCCCGGATGGCTCGGACGGCGGTCTTCAGGCGGCCGGCGACTGCCGGTGCAAGGCTGTATCGCCGCTTCTCAGGCGGGCTTCTGGTAGGAAGCCCAGCGCTGCTCGCGAATCTGGTAGATCTCGCCGGTGCGGGTCAGCGCCGGATCGAGCATAGGCAGGATGTGGCTGGCCGTCTCCGACGGATGCGTGACCGTTTCCGGATTCTCACCCGGGACCGCCAGCGCGCGCATGGCGGTGCGACTCGTGCCGGGGTCGAAGATGTTGATGCGCAACTTGAGGCTCTTGGTCTCGTCCGCCCAGGAGCGCGCCAGCGCCTCGACGGCAGCCTTGGAAGCGGCGTAGGGCGCCCAGAAGGCGCGCGCCGAATGGGCGGAGCCGGAGCTTACGATCACCACACGGCCGGCGTCGGACTTTCGCAGCAGCGGATCGACCGAGCGGATGACGCGCCAGGTCGCGGTGACGTTCACGGCCATGACCTTCTCGAACACCTTGGCCTCGACATGGCCGATCGGCGCGATGACCCCGAGGATCGCGGCATTGGCGACCAGGATGTCGAGCTTGCCCCAGCGTTCGTGGATGGCGCCGCCGAGCCGGTCGATGCCGGCCATGTCGGTGAGGTCGAGCGGCACCAGCGTGGCCTGGCCGCCGGCCGACTTGATCTCGTCGTCGAGTTCTTCCAGGCCGCCTACCGTGCGAGCCACAGCAATCACGTGGGCGCCGGCGGCAGCAAGCTGCTTGGCGGTGTGGTAGCCGATGCCGCGCGAGGCGCCGGTGACGAGGGCGATGCGGCCGGAAAGGTCGAGAGTGCTGGTCATGCGGGCATCCAGTTCGGACTAGTCGATTGGCAGCCTGATAGGACGATTTTGCCTCAAACAAAACCCCGCAAGGCGGAATGGACTCCGACTCGGTGCCGCACCCCCGCGAAAAGTACGCGGCCGGATGTCGGCTTTGGCCACTGTCAGGCGTCCTCGGGGGAGGAAACCATTGCCACAGGAGAAATACGCATGGGCAGGACCGTTGCAATCCTCATTGCCAGGCTGATCTTCGCCGGCGTCTTTGCCATGGCGGCCACGTTCAAGTTTGCCGGTATGGCCGACACCGCCGCCTACATCTCCGCCGCCGGATTTCCGTTTGCGATGCTGCTGGCGTGGCTGGCGGCGTTCTTCGAAGTCGGTCTGGTGCTGGCCTTCCTGACCGGCGCCTTCTTCTCGGAAGCCGCACTTCTTGCCGGGGCCTATGTGATCTTCCTGGCCTTCGCCTTCCACGGCCCGGCCCGCTGGCAGGGCAACCAGGCCGAATTCGGCTTCTTCATCGACCACTTCACCTTCCTCGCGGGCCTGCTTTTCGCAGCAGTCCACGGACCAGGCGAACGGCTCGCTCTGCGGATGGGGTCGATTTGGAAGGATGAAACGGCTTCCGCGACCTGATGCGGAAGCCCCGTCGAAACGTGGGAGCGGAGGCTTATGCCCCGCCGGTGGCCAGGAGCGACAGCGAGCGCACGTTGTCGGCACCTTCATGGTCGAGCAGTCGGGTCGGATACTGGCCCGAGAAGCAGGCGTCGCAGTATTGCGGCTGTTCCTCGTTGCGGTTCGCCTCGCCGACGGCGCGGTAGAGACCGTCCATCGACAAGAAGCCGAGCGTATCGACGCGGATGAACTCGGCCATTTCCTCGACCGACATGCGCGAGGCGAGAAGCTTCGACTTCTCGGGCGTGTCGACGCCGTAGAAGCAGGAGGAGCGGGTGGGCGGCGATGCGATGCGCATGTGCACTTCGCGGGCGCCGGCATCGCGCACCATCTGCACAATCTTCTGGCTGGTGGTGCCGCGGACGATCGAATCGTCGACCAGCACCACGCGCTTGCCCTCGATCATGCGACGGTTGGCGTTGTGCTTGAGCTTCACGCCCATGTGGCGGATGGAGTCGCCCGGCGAGATGAAGGTGCGGCCGACATAGTGGTTGCGGATGATGCCGAGTTCGAACGGCAGGCCGGCCTCCTGGCTGTAGCCGATCGCAGCCGGCGTGCCCGAATCCGGCACCGGCACCACGATGTCAGCCTCGACCGGGCTTTCGCGGGCGAGCTCTGCGCCGATGCGCTTGCGCACGTCATAGACGTTGCGTCCCTCGACGGACGAGTCCGGGCGGGCGAAATAGACGTATTCGAAGATGCAGAAGCGCGGCTTCTGCGGCTCGAACGGGAAATGGCTCTCGACGCCCTTGGAGGTGATGACCACCATCTCGCCCGGCTTGATGTCACGCACGAAGCGCGCGCCGATGATGTCGAGCGCACAGGTTTCGGAGGCGAGGATCCAGGCGCCGTCGAGGTCGCCCAGCACCAGCGGGCGAATGCCGAGCGGATCACGGCAGCCGATCATCTTCTTGGATGACAGGGCTACTAGCGAGAACGCGCCTTCCACCTGACGTACGGCGTCGATGAAGCGCGCGTTGAGGTCGCGCTCCTTGCTCACCGCAACGAGGTGCAGGAGCGTTTCCGTGTCGGAGGTCGATGAAAAAATCGCGCCCTGTTTCTGCAAGGCGCGCTGGACGGTCATCGCGTTGGTCAGGTTGCCGTTGTGGGCGACGGCAAAGCCGCCGTCGGCGAGCTCTGCGAAGAAGGGCTGCACATTTCGCATACCCGCGCCGCCGGTGGTGGCGTAGCGGGTGTGGCCGATGGCGCGGTTGCCCTTGAGCCGGTCGATGACCGACTGCTTGGTGAAGGTGTCGCCGATCAGGCCGATGTGGCGCTCGACGTGGAACTGGGTGCCGTCATAGCTGACGATACCGGCCGCCTCCTGGCCGCGATGCTGCAGCGCGTGCAGCCCCAGCGTCACGATCGCCGCGGCATCCTGCCGGCCGAATATGCCGAACACGCCGCATTCGTCGTGGAAATGATCGTCTGCTTCCGCTGAAAGGGCGGTCGATGCGTCTGCCATGGGGCGAGGCCTCTCGTCGCAAAAACGCTATATAGTGCCTGGACGCCGGAAGGGCAACGCAGCTTGCGTGCCCTCGGAGCGATCGTCAGTTGTTGGTTGGCGCCGGCTCGGCCGGAGCGTCCGCTTCGCCCTCGGCGGGTGCTTCCGCACCACCTTCGGCAGGCGGCGTTGCAGTGCCCGCGTCCTGGCCCTGCGGGTTGATCCGCTTGAGGATCGAGTTCTCGGGATCCTCCGGCAGGAGGTTTTCCAGCGAGGTGCCGATGCTCTCGAGCAGCGGTCGGGACTTGGCCTCAGCGACCCAGGCTGGCGACTTCTCGCCGACCAGCCAGTTGAAGAACAGCAGGCCGACGGCAACCACGAGGATGCCGCGGGCGGCGCCGTAGAGGAAGCCGAGCGTGCGGTCGAGCGCGCCGATGCGGCTGTCGATGATGAAATCGGCGATCTTCATCGTGATGATGGTGACCACGATCAGCGCGACGATGAAGACAATGCCGGCGGCTGCCGCCATGGCGATCTTCTCGTTGTCGATATAGGGCTGAACGTAGGGAACGACCGGCTTGTAGAACAGGAACGCGGCGATCGCGGCCGCGGCCCAGGAGGCGATGGACAGAACCTCGCGCGAGAATCCGCGCACCATGGCGAGCATCGCCGAAACCAGTGTGAAGCCGACAAGAATTCCGTCGAGCAGCGTAATCGGCATCGTGTCACTCACTCCCTGACGGCTGTCAGTCCGTCTCTTCCGCGCGGCTTCGCTTTGAGCCGGCTATCCGTGCCACCAGATCCGAAAGCTCGGTCGGCTGGAACGTGACGGCACCTGACCCGCCTGCGATGTCCCCACTGCCGGAGGGCAGAACGGCCCTTCCGAACCCCAACTTTTCGGCCTCTTTAAGGCGTTGCTGCGCATGCGCAACCGGCCTCACGGCGCCTGAAAGGCTGATTTCGCCGAAATAGACGCAATCCGCAGGCAGAGCAATACCGGTAAGCGACGAAACCAGTGCGGAAGCAACCGCGAGATCAGCAGCCGGCTCAGAAATGCGGTAGCCGCCGGCAACGTTGAGATAGACGTCGTGCTGGCCGAATCGGACCCCGCAATGGGCCTCGAGCACGGCGAGCACCATGGAAAGCCGCGGCGAATCCCAGCCGACGACGGCGCGGCGCGGCGTGCCGAGCGTGGAGGGCGCCACCAGCGCCTGGATCTCGACCAGCACTGGCCGCGTTCCCTCGATGGCGGCGAAGACGGCAGCGCCGGGCGCCTTGGCGTGGCGTTCGCCGAGGAACAATTCGGACGGATTTGCGACCTCGCGCAGGCCCTTGTCGGACATCTCGAAGACGCCGATCTCGTCGGTCGGGCCGAATCGGTTCTTCACCGTGCGCAGGATGCGGTAGTGGTGGCCGCCTTCGCCCTCGAAATAGAGCACGCCGTCGACCATGTGCTCGACCACGCGCGGGCCGGCGATCTGGCCTTCCTTGGTGACGTGGCCGACCAGCACCACGGCCGCCCCCGTCGACTTGGCGTAGCGGATCATCGCCTGCGCCGAGGCGCGCACCTGGGTGACTGTGCCGGGTGCGGAATCGGCGATATCAGTCCACAGTGTCTGGATGGAATCGATGATCACCAGGTCCGGCCGCTTGCCTTCGGCGATCGTGGCGATGATGTCCTCGACATTGGTCTCGGCAGCGAGTTCCACAGGCGCAGAGGCCGCGCCGAGCCTTTGCGCGCGCAGCCTGATCTGGGCCACGGCTTCTTCGCCCGAGACATAGACGATGCGGTGTCCTTGGCGGGCGAGCGCCGCGGCTGCCTGGGTGAGCAGGGTCGATTTGCCGATGCCGGGGTCGCCGCCGACCAGAAGCGCGGAACCGCGGACGAATCCGCCTCCGGTGGCGCGGTCGAGTTCGCCGATGCCCGAGATGATGCGCGGCGCGTCCTCGATGTCGCCGTCGAGCGAGGTCAGCGTGACGGGGCGGCCCTTTCGCACGCTCTTGAGCGAAGCCGGGCCGCTGCCGATGCCGCCGGCGGTGCCTTCCTCGACCAGCGTGTTCCACTCGCCGCAGGAATCGCATTTGCCGGCCCAGCGCTGATGCGCAGCGCCGCAATTCTGGCACACGAACTGGGTGCGGGTCTTGGCCATGAAGGGATTACTCTTCGCCGAACCTGTCGGGCAGGTGATGCTCGGGCGCGAGGTCGAAGAAGCGGGTGAACTCGCCCTGGAAGCCAAGGCTGACGGTGCCGGTGGGGCCGTGACGCTGCTTGGCGATGATCACCTCCGCCTTGCCGCGCACCTCGTTCATGTTGGCTTCCCATTGCAGGTACTCGTCGGTGCCTGGCTTCGGTTCCTTGTTCTTGAGGTAGTATTCCTCGCGATACACGAAGATCACCACGTCGGCGTCCTGCTCGATCGAGCCCGATTCACGAAGGTCGGAGAGCTGCGGGCGCTTGTCGTCGCGGTTTTCGACCTGACGCGACAGCTGCGACAGCGCGATGATCGGGACGTTGAGTTCCTTGGCCAGCGCCTTCAGGCCGGTGGTGATTTCGGTGATTTCCTGGACGCGGTTCTGCGACGACTTGGCCGACGAGCCCTGCATCAGCTGAATATAGTCGATGATGATGAGGTCGAGGCCGCGCTGGCGCTTGAGGCGGCGGGCACGCGCCGCGAGCTGGGCGATGGAGATACCACCGGTCGAGTCGATGAACAGCGGGATTTTCTGCAGCGTCTGGGTGCAGCCCACGAGCTTTTCGAAGTCGGACTCGGTGAGGTCGCCGCGGCGGATCTTGGAGGAGGGCACCTCGGCCTGCTCGGAAATGATACGGGTGGCCAGCTGCTCGGACGACATTTCGAGCGAGAAGAAGCCGACGACGCCGCCGTTTTCGGCCTTGAACGAGCCGTCTGCCTGCTGCGCCGGCACATAGGCATGGGCGACGTTGAAGGCGATGTTGGTGACGAGCGAGGTCTTGCCCATGCCGGGACGGCCGGCGAGCACGATCAAGTCGGATGACTGCAGGCCGCCCATGCGGGCGTCGAGGTCCTGCATGCCTGTCGACGTTCCCGACAGGTGTCCGTCGCGCATGTAGGCGGCGCTTGCCATGTCGATTGCGGTCTTGACCGCGTCGGAGAAGCTCTCGAAACCGCCGTCGTAGCGGCCGGTTTCGGCGAGTTCGAACAGGCGCCGCTCGGCGTCCTCGATCTGCTCGGCCGGCGACATGTCGACGGGTGCGTCATAGGCGACGTTGACCATGTCCTCGCCGACGGTGATCAGCGCGCGACGGGTGGCGAGGTCGTAGATGGCGCGGCCGTAGTCGGAGGCGTTGATGACGGTGACGGCCTCGGCCGCGAGGCGGGCGAGATAGTGGGCGACGGTCATGTCGCCGACCTTCTCCTCGGCCGGCAGGAAGGTCTTGATGGTGACCGGGTTCGCCATCTTGCCCATGCGGATCAGCTCGGACGAAACCTCGAAGATCTTGCGGTGCAGCGGCTCGTAGAAGTGGGTGGACTTCAGGAAGTCGGAGACGCGGTAGAAGGCGTCGTTGTTGACGAGGATAGCGCCCAGCAGCGCCTGCTCGGCCTCGATGTTGTTCGGGGCTTCCCGGTAGAGCGGGGTTTCCGCCACTTCGAATTTGCGCGCTGCCTCGGCCAATGGTTTCCCCGATTCTGAACCCGAACGTCTTTACTAACAGAAGGGCGCTGTCTGGCGGTTGGGTCTATTTCGATGCTGCCCACGATTCACACTCGTCCACAGGCATGCACCGGACGTTCCGGATTTCGGTTGACGCGAATCGCAGGGAGTCTAGCGCCTACAAACGGAACAAAACAGGAATATTTTCTGTTATGCACCGCGCGGCGCGAGCAGGATCACCGACGCCCCGAAAATGCAGATGGCGGCGCCGACCAGGTCCCAGCGGTCGGGACGGACGCCCTCGGCAAGCCAGAGCCAGCCCAGCGAGGCTGCGACATAGATGCCGCCATAGGCCGCATAGGCGCGGCCGGCTGCGTCCGATTCGACGAGGGCGAGAAGCCAGGCGAAGGCGATGAGCGAAGCGAGGCCCGGAACGAGCCAGAGTGGCGATTTGTCGAGCCGCCACCAAGCCCAGAAGGCAAAGCACCCGGCGATCTCGGCGAGTGCCGCGGCAATGTAGATGGGATAGGTCATGGGCTGCTCCGGAAGTCGGGCCCATTTCCTATGAGAGAGGCCGAAGGCGCAAGTGGCGGTTAGTCCTTGTCCGCGACCTTTCGCTTGCGGCTGCTTTTGCCCGAGGGCGCCGTGTGCGCCATCTCGTGCATCGCGAGTGCCTTCTCGCACTTGCCGATGTAGTCGCGCGTGATCGGCAGCGCATCGTTGCGGTGGGCTAGCTGTATCTGGAACACCATCAGGTCCTGCCAGCGGAAGGAGGCCTCGGCGCCAGCCAGGTAGAATTCCCACATCCGGCAGAAGCGTTCGTCATAGATCGCCTTGGCCTTGTCGCGGTTTGCCTGGAAACGCTCGCGCCAGTGCTTCAGCGTTTCCGCGTAGTGCAGCCTGAGGATTTCGATGTCGGTGACCACCAGGCCCGATTTTTCGATAGCCGGCAGCACTTCGGAAAGGGCGGGGATGTAGCCGCCGGGGAAGATGTACTTGCGCGTGAAGGCGCTCGTCGCGGTGGGCGGCCAACTGCGGCCGATCGAGTGCAGCACCATGACGCCATCGGGCTTGAGGCGCTTGGCCACTGTGTCGAAGAACGTGCGGTAGTGGTTGACGCCGACATGCTCGAACATGCCGACCGAGACGATGCGATCGAAGCGCTCGACGAGATCGCGATAGTCCTTGATCTCGAAATGGACCCGGCTCTCCAGCCCTTCCGCCTGGGCGCGCTCGGTGGCGACTGCGAGCTGTTCGCTGGACAGCGTGACGCCGAGCACTTGTACCTCGAAGGTCCGCGCGAGATAGAGGCCGAGGCCGCCCCAGCCCGACCCGATGTCGAGCACCGACTGGCCAGGCCTGAGTCGCAACTTGGCGGCAATATGCGCCTTCTTGGCAAGCTGCGCTTCCTCCAGCGTCATGTCCGGCTCGGCGAAATAGGCGCAGGAATACTGCATGTCGTCGTCGAGGAAGAGCCGGTAGAGGTCGCCCGAAAGGTCGTAGTGGCGCTCGACGTTGCGCCTGGCCCTGGCGGCGGTGTTGACTTGCTGGAACCGGCGGAAGGCGATGCGCAGTCCTTCGATCGTGCGCGTCCAGGCGGCATCGATCATCCCGTCGGGCATGTTCTGGAAGGCGATGCGCAACAGCCCGAAGACATCGCCGTTGGCGATCTCCACATTGCCGTCCATGTAGCCTTCGGGAACGGCCAGGGTCGCGTCGAGCGTAATGGCGCGTTCGGCGCGGCGGGTCTTGATCAGCATATGTACCGGCTGGCCGCTGCCGTCGCCGAAGCGGTGGGATTCGCCGCGCGGACCGGTGACGGTCAGGTTTCCCACGCGCACAAGCCTTCCGAGGATACGCTGGAGCAACACGTTCATGGGCAGTGCTCGCGATCTTGTCAGTCCTGTCACTCGATTCTGTTCAATCGCGCAGGCCTTGGCAAGTTCCACTAGGCACAAAAAAGCCCGGGCGTTTCCGCCCGGGCTTGGTCCAGAAAGACTGGAGGAAGAGGAGCTTAGATCTCGTCTTCTTCTTCGGCGTTCGGATCGAAGAAGGCGTCCGGACGGGCGTTCTCGTTGATGTCGTCGCCGTAGATGGCTTCGGCAGTCGTGAGCGTCTCGCCCTTCGACTGGCGCTCGGCTTCGTCGGCCGTGCGGGCGATGTTGAGGGTGATGGTGACCTCGACTTCGGCGTGCAGGGCGATCGCGACGTTGGTCAGGCCGATGGTCTTGATCGGCTGGTTCAGCTCGACCTGGTTGCGGGCAACCGTGAAGCCTTCGGCGGCCAGGATGTCGGCGATGTCGCGGGTCGAGACCGAGCCGTAGAGCTGGCCGGTTTCACCAGCCGAGCGCACGACCACGAAGGTCTTGCCGTCAAGCTGGTCGGCGACCTGCTGGGCTTCCGACTTGCGCTCGAGGTTGCGAGCTTCGAGCTGGGCGCGCTGGCCTTCGAACTTCTTCTTGTTGGCTTCGTTGGCGCGAAGAGCCTTGCCCTTGGGCAGCAGGTAGTTACGGCCGAAGCCGTCCTTGACCTTGACGATGTCGCCCATCTGGCCGAGGCGAGCAATGCGTTCGAGGAGAATGACGTCCATTTTCCTTGTCCTTTCGTTGGCTGCAGTGGCAGCGAATTGGGTTCAACGGGCAAGGAAGCAAGGCGGTGCGTGGCACCTTTGTCGCTGTCCTGCCTGTCGCGGCAGTTAGGGTTTCCGAGGAGACCCAACCCGGGATTTTGAGGTCTACCCTGCCGCGCCCGTCGCGAAGGGGAGTATTCCGGCCCGGGGCAGATGCCGCCGGGCCGGAACGGATATCACTTCACCACGTAGGGCAGCAGGCCGAGGAAGCGGGCGCGCTTGATCGCCTGGGCGAGTTCACGCTGCTTCTTCTGGCTGACGGCGGTGATGCGCGACGGCACGATCTTGCCGCGCTCGGAGATGTAGCGCTGCAGCAGACGCACGTCCTTGTAGTCGATCTTCGGAGCGTTGGCGCCGGAGAACGGGCAGGTCTTGCGACGACGGTGGAAAGGACGACGGGTCGGGATCTGATTGATGTCGACCATTATTCTGCACCCCCTTCAACACCTTCGCGCGGACGGCGCGGACCACGATCGCCACCGCCATCGCGGTCGCCGAAGCTGCGCGGACCACGATCGCCGCGGTCGCCGAAGCTGCGCTGCGGACGGTCGCCGAAGCCGCGGTCGCCACGCTCGGAGCGCTCTTCGCGCTTCTGCATCATGGCGGAGACGCCTTCCTCATGCGCTTCGACCTTGACGGTCATGAAGCGGAGGATGTCTTCGGACAGGCCCTGCTGGCGCTCGACTTCCTTCACGGCAGCCGACGGAGCGGTGATGTCCATGAGCGTGTAGTACGCCTTGCGGTTCTTGTTGATGCGGTAGGTGAGGGACTTCAAGCCCCAGTTCTCGACCCGGCCAACCGACCCGCCAGCTGCAGTGATGATGCCCTTGTAGTGTTCGACAAGTGCATCGACCTGCTGCTGCGAGAGGTCCTGACGGGCAAGAAACACATGTTCATAAAGAGCCATAGTTCTTTGCCTTTCTTCGTTTCCATCTTCCGGTCCCGGCGGCTAGAGCCTCTGCGACCTCTGCTAACCCGCTGATGCGGGGAAGAAAGGTGCGTGACGAGACGGTCGAGAGCGGAGACACGGGAGGCGGAAGCGTTTTCGCTTCACGCGGCGGCTTCGAGAAAGCCTCCGGCCCTCCGTTCAGCCCCCAGCTGGGACCGGCAGATGGCGCGCGTCTATAGGCAAAGTGCCCGAAACGCAAGGGGCAGGGGCGAGATTCCTGCGAAAGCCGGCCGATTTCCCGGCGGGTTTCGGGTTCAGCCGAAGGCTTCTACCGTCAGGAACAGCGGCGACCGGGTGCGGTCGGCGACGACCTTGTCGACCGTCTCGGGGAAGAACTGCTTGGCGCCGCGCCGCTTGCCGAACATCATGTCATATTGCAGCCAGCGGTAGTCGCGGATGGCCGGGTCGAGTTCCTTCTGGCGCGACCAGTCGAACTCGGTGGCGCCGAGCCGGGGCAGGAGCACGTTGCGGTCGACCACGCGATAGCGATTGTGCAGGTCGGCCAGGAAGCCCGTGTAGTAGGGGTGGCTGATGCCGGCGGTACGCAGCACGTGCAGCGGCAGGAAGGCCGGGCTGATCGCGCCCAGGTCACGCACCGGGCCGGTGCGGTTGGACCAGACCACCAGCGGCGTTTCATGCTCCGCAAGCATCTCGTTGATCGGCGCCTTGCGCTTGGCGACCGGCTCTTTCATGAAACCCGTCTCCACATAGACCGGCCCGAGCGGGGGCAGGTGGTCACCGAAGAAGGCGATCACGGTGGGGCGTTCGCGCTTGCTCGCCCAGTCCATCAGGCGCTGCAGGCTGCGGTCGGCGTCTGATGCGCCCTCGGCATAGGTGAGGATCGAATCGCGCGCCCACTGCGAGGTCTTGTCGGCCTCGACCTTGTGAGTGGCATCGCTGTAGCGGTTCGGCTCGTAGGGGCCGTGGCTCTGCAGGCTGACCGCAAAGAAGAAGAACGGATGGTCGGTGGCGTCGGCCTGGCGGATGATCTCCTCGGTCAGAGCTTCGTCCGACGCCAGCGGTCCGCGCTTTTTCAGCGCCGGCAAATTCTCTTCCGACATGAAGCTGTCGAAGCCGAAGGCCTTGTAGACCGGCGCGCGGTTCCAGAACCAGCCGCCGAACGGATGGATGGCGCGCGTCTCATAGCCCTCGCTGCGCAGGAAGGTTGCCATCGACGGCACCTGTTTGCGCACATATTGCTGGTAGGGAATGCTGCCCGCCGGCAGGAAGGCGTTGGAGAAACCCGTCAGCGCCTCGAACTCGACATTTGCGGTCATGCCACCGAATTCGGGGGAGAAGACGTGGCCGGCCTGGGTGGCGCGGACGCTGGGGATCGGATCCGGCGTGATCGTCACGCCGGGCAGCTTGGTCGGATCCCAGAAGGATTCGCTCATCACCACAATGATGTCGGGCTTTTCTTCCGGCAACGAGGAGGCGACGGTCGGCTTGGCGATGGCGTCGATCGCCTTCTCCGAATAGCCGTGCGGCGCGTTGACCTTGGCCATCGGCACGTTGAGCGCAAACGCGATGGCGAAGCCATTGGAGTTGTAGTTCTCTTTCTGGTCCCACATCATCGGAATGATCTGCAGGCGGTCGCGCGTCCACGAGAAGGTCGCGTAGTCCATGATCGAGACGAAGAAGGCGAGCGTCGGAAGGGCGATCGCGAGCCGCGAGATGCGCGCCCAGAACGACAGCGCCGGCATGCGGCGGCGCCAGTAACGCCACGCCATGACGAGGCAGGTAATGCCGCCGACGAGGCCGGCTGCGATTCCCACCGCGGCGAGCGGGCGCTCGCGCACCAGAAGCGGCATCAGTTCGACGATCTGTCGGGCGTAGAGGAAATCGGTCGGATAGAGCGGATCGCCGAGATAAAGCGATTTCTGGTGCCCGACAAAGGCAAGGCCGAGCGCCACGGGCGCAACGATCAGCAGGCCGTTGTGCGGCCGCCCGAGCAGCGCATCCAGGCCAATGAGCAGAAGCGCGAACAACGCCACCGTCGTCCAGCTCGGCTTGAACGGCTGCTGGAAGAAGTGGAGCGTGTCGACGAAGGAGCCGCGGGCAATGAACTCGATGGCGAAGACCAGCACCGCCGAAACGGTGAGCGTGACCATTACCGAGCGCATCACGCCCAGGGCATAGGCGCGCCGGTCAAACGCGGTCTGCTCCGCGTCGTCAGCGCCCTTTGCGGCTTTGTCGACTACACTTCCCAACTCAAACTTCCCCGATTTCATGACGGCACTAAATGCAGGCGTCACCTGAACGTCACCTGAACGTCATCAAACTGTCATGCAGAAGCTGCGGCTTATGGCAAAATTGAGAGGCGTTGGCCAACAATTCGTGTTTCGACTTAATCATGTGTGATTATCGGCTCGTTTCGGGCCACAAGGCGCACAAGGCTTGACTTGACAGGGCGCATTGCGCCAGAGCCACAACGATCCGGAGTGCCCAACGTTCCCCAGGGGCGGCAAGCGTACTTTGGTTTGTAATGTCTGCGCACCGCACCGAGTAGGCCGGTATGGCCCCGAGCGAAGCGCAAGGAGCCAGGAGACAAGCATGGCCGTCGCATTTACTTTTCCGGGGCAGGGTAGTCAGGCCGTCGGCATGGGCAAGGAACTGGCCGATACCTTCCCCGAAGCGCGCCGCGTGTTCGAGGAAGTCGATGATGCGCTCGGCGAAAAGCTCTCCAAGCTGATCTGGGAAGGTCCCGAAGAGACGCTGACACTGACCGCCAACGCCCAGCCAGCGCTGATGGCCGTGTCGATGGCCGCGTTCCGCGCGCTAGAAGCGCGTGGCCTCTCGCTGAAGGACAAGGTTTCTTATGTCGCCGGCCATTCGCTCGGCGAATATTCCGCCCTTGCGGCCGCAGGTTTCGTCTCGGTGGCCGATGCCGCCCGGCTGCTGCGCATTCGTGGCGACGCCATGCAGGCGGCGGTGCCGGCCGGGCAGGGTGCGATGGCCGCGATCATCGGCCTCGAGCAGGGCGACGTCGATGCCGCATGCGCCGAAGCCGCGCAGGGATCGATCGTGCAGATCGCTAACGACAATGGCGGCGGCCAGCTGGTCATCTCCGGCGAAAAGGCGGCGGTCGAACGCGCGGCAGCGCTTTGCACCGCAAAGGGCGCCAAGCGCGCGCTGATGCTGCAGGTCTCTGCCCCCTTCCATTCGGCGCTGATGGCGCCTGCGGCCGAGAAAATGCGCGAGGCACTCGCCGGCGTGAAGAAGAATGTGCCGGTCGTGCCGGTGGTGGCCAACGTCACCGTACAGCCGATCACCGATCCCGAGGAGATCGCCGCCCGCCTCGTCGAGCAGGTGACGGGCCGCGTCCGCTGGGCCGAGATCGTCCAATGGTTCGGCAACAACGGCGTCACCACTCTTTATGAAGTGGGTGCCGGCAAGGTGCTGTCGGGCCTCGCTCGCCGCATCAACAAGGAGATCGCGACAGCTGCCGTCAACAACCCGGCGGACGTCGATGCCGCGATCGCGGCGCTGGCCTGAACAACTCGAACGACCCCGCCCGTGTGAAGGGTGTGCTCCAAGGAGAGTGGAACAATGTTTGATCTGACCGGCCGCAAGGCACTCGTCACCGGCGCGTCCGGTGGCATCGGCGAGGAAATCGCCCGCATCCTGCACAAGCAGGGCGCCACCGTCGGCCTGCACGGCACCCGCGTCGAGAAGCTGGAGGCGCTGGCCAATGACCTGGGCGACCGCGTCAAGCTGTTCCCGGCGAACCTCGGCAATCGCGACGAGGTCAAGGCGCTGGGCCAGAAGGCCGAGGCCGAACTCGAAGGCGTCGACATTCTCGTCAACAACGCCGGCATCACCAAGGACGGCCTGTTCGTCCGCATGTCGGACGAGGACTGGGACCAGGTCATCGAGATCAATCTGACGGCGATGTTCCGCCTGACGCGCGAACTGACCCATCCGATGATGCGCCGCCGCCATGGCCGCATCATCAACATCACCTCGGTCGTGGGCGTGACCGGCAATCCCGGCCAGACCAATTACTGCGCCTCGAAGGCCGGCATGATCGGCTTCTCGAAGTCGCTGGCGCAGGAGATCGCGACCCGCAACATCACCGTCAACTGCGTCGCACCGGGCTTCATCGAATCGGCCATGACCGAGAAGCTCAACGACAAGCAGAAAGAGGCCATCATGGCCGCGATTCCCGCCAAGCGCATGGGCACCGGCAAGGAAGTTGCTTCGGCCGTCGCCTATCTTGCTTCCGATGAAGCCGCCTACGTCACCGGACAGACCATTCACGTCAACGGCGGCATGGCGATGATCTGAAGCGTAGCCGGCAAGTTTCGCCCCGCTTCGGCGGTGCGGAATTGCCGAACAGCGCTGGATAGGGCGGGAAACCGGCCTTTTGACCCTTGGAGACGGTAAAGAATTCGTGTAATGCCGCCATCCATCAGGTGGCCGGACCGGTACCGGACCGCCACCCGAGCGCTTTGGGAAAGCGTAGAATTCAACTTGATTAGCGGCATTCGGCCCGCTAACGAAGACCTAACAAACACCAGACTGAGGATGCCCACATGAGTGACACCGCAGAGCGCGTCAAGAAGATCGTTGTCGAACATCTTGGCGTCGACGCCGACAAGGTGACGGAAGCTGCAAGCTTCATCGACGACCTGGGCGCGGACAGCCTCGACACGGTCGAGCTCGTTATGGCGTTCGAAGAAGAGTTCGGCGTCGAGATCCCCGATGACGCGGCCGAGACCATCCTGACGGTTGGCGACGCCGTGAAGTACATCGACAAGGCTTCGGCCTAAGCGTCCCCGAAGATTGACAGGGATGCCTGCGATGAGGCGTGTGGTCGTAACGGGCCTAGGCCTGCTTTCGCCGTTCGGCATGGGCTACGAGCACGGCTGGAAAGAGCTTCTTTCCGGCCGGAGCGCCGCAAGGCGCATAACGGAGTTCGAGGTCGAAGACCTCCCCTGCAAGATTGCCAACGTCATCCCCCGGGGTGACGGCAGCAACGGAACCTTCAACCCCGAAGCTTTCCTTGAACCCAAGGAACTGCGCAAGATCGGCGACTTCATCCTTTACGGGATCGCGGCCGCCGACGAGGCTTTGAAGGATTCCGGCTGGGCCCCCAAGACGCCGGATGAGCAGAATGCCACCGGCGTCATGATCGGTTCCGGCATCGGCGGCATCGACGGCATTGCCGAGAATGCCCTGATCCTCCAGGAGCGCGGCCCACGCCGTATCAGCCCCTTCTTCATTCCGGGCCAGATCATCAACCTGGTATCGGGCCAGGTGTCCATCCGGCACGGCCTCAAGGGGCCGAACCACGCCGTGGTGACCGCCTGCTCAACCGGCGCACACGCCATCGGTGACGCGGCCCGCCTCATCATGTTCGGCGACGCCGATGTCATGGTCGCGGGCGGTGCCGAGGCTCCGCTGACGCGCCTGTCGCTCGCCGGTTTCGCCGCCTGCAAGGCGCTGTCCACCGACCGCAACGACGAGCCGGAAAAGGCTTCGCGCCCCTATGACCGTGACCGCGACGGTTTCGTCATGGGCGAGGGCGCAGGCGTCGTCGTTCTCGAGGAACTCGAGCACGCCAAGGCGCGCGGTGCGAAGATCTACGCCGAGGTGGTCGGCTACGGCCTCACCGGCGATGCCTATCACATCACGGCTCCGGCCGAGAATGGCGATGGCGCCTTCCGCTGCATGACCGCCGCACTCAAGCGCGCGAACCTGACGCCGGCGGATGTCGACTACATCAACGCCCACGGCACCTCGACGATGGCCGACACGATCGAGCTCGGCGCAGTCGAACGCCTGGTAGGCAACGCCGCCTCCAAGGTGTCGATGTCGTCCACCAAGTCGTCGATCGGCCACCTGCTCGGGGCCGCCGGTGCGGCCGAGGCCATCTTCTCGATCCTCGCGATGCGCGACAACATCGCGCCGGCGACGATCAATCTCGACAATCCAGAGCGCGAGACGGCAATCGACCTGGTGCCGAACAAGCCGCGCGCCAGGCAGATCGACGTGGCGCTGTCGAACTCCTTCGGCTTCGGCGGGACCAACGCTTCGCTGGTCTTCCAGCGCTACAACGGCTGAACGGCCTGTGGGCAGGGGGGCATTGCGCCCCCTTTGCCGTGATTTTTGCCATATTCCGCCCTAGTCTCCCGGCGGGGATTCGACGCAAGAGGGAGTGGCGAGGCAGATGACCATGAATACGCCAGGCACGGGGGAAGGCGCACCGCGCGCCGCGCCTGCAAATCCAATCGTTCCGAAGTCCGCCCAGGAAGCGCTGCGCCCCGAAAAGGGCACGCCTCCGCCCAAACGCTCGCGTGCATCACGCAACCAGATCGTCGTGTTCATGAATTTCATGATGTCGGCCTTGGTGTTGCTGATCTTGGCCGCCGGCGCAGCGCTCTATTTCGGCAAGCAGGAATTCAACGGCGAAGGCCCGTCGACCGCGGCGACCACGTTCCTGGTCAAGCCCAGCACCGGCGTGCAGGACATCGCCGAACAGTTGGAGCGGCGCGGCCTGATCAGCGACGGGCGCATCTTCCGGATGGGCGTGCGCGCATACGGCAATGACGGCGCGCTCAAGGCCGGCGAATACGAAATCCAGGCCGGCGCCTCGATGTACGACATCATGGAACTGCTGCGGAGCGGCAAGTCGGTTCAGTACTCGCTGACCATTCCCGAAGGACTGACGGTCGAGCAGGCGTGGACGCGGATAGCCGAGAACGAGGCGCTGAGCGGTGACATGCCGGCCGAGATGCCTGCAGAGGGCATGCTCGCCGCCGATACCCAGCGCTTCACCCGCGGGCTGACGCGCGAGCAGATCGTGGCGAAGATGATCACTGACCAAAAGCAACTGGTCGAAACGATCTGGGCGCGGCGTTCAGCGGATTTGCCGCTCGCCGACATCAACGAATTCGTTACGCTTGCCTCCATCGTCGAGAAGGAAACGGCGCGTGCCGACGAGCGCACGCGGGTAGCGGCGGTTTTCATCAACCGGCTCAACAAGGGCATGCGCCTGCAGTCCGACCCGACGATCATCTACGGCATCTTCGGCGGCAAGGGCAAACCGGCGGACCGACCGATCTTCCGCTCGGACATCGACAAGCCGACGCCCTACAACACCTATACGATTAAGGGCCTGCCGCCGACCCCGATCGCCAATCCGGGGCGCGCCTCGCTTGAAGCTGTCGCCAATCCGTCCAAGACGGAGGATCTCTATTTCGTGGCCGACGGCACCGGTGGGCATGTGTTCGCGCAGACGTTGGACGAGCATAACAAGAACGTCGCCCGCTGGCGGGCATTCCAGCGCAAGGTCGTCGAGGACGAGAAGTCGGCTGAAGAGACCGATCCCGCCAAGAGCGACTCCACCACCACGAATGCCATCAAGAAGAAGAACTAGAGCAATTCCAGGAAAAGCGTGCAGCGGTTTTCCGTCAGGAATTGCGTCAAAACAAATGGATAGAGACTTGTCGCGATTCGTAGAAAAGCGAAAAGCCTTTAAACACGGGTCGCAACAGGGCGGGCTTTCCGGATGAAGCTTCAGAGCATGACAGGCTTCGCGCGTGTGGCGGCGGAGCATGATGGCGCCGCCTTCGCCTGGGAGGTGAAGTCGGTCAACGGCAAGAGCGTGGAAGCACGCCTGCGGCTGCCGCAGGGGTTCGAACGGCTCGAGCCGACCGTCCGCCAGTCCGTCCAGAAGCGTTTCGCGCGCGGCAGCTTCCAGGCGACGCTGACCGTCAGCCGCTCCAGTGGTGCGCAGGTGCAGCCGGTGGTCAACGAAGCCTTCCTTCGCGACGTGGCGGAACTCGCAAACCGCCTGGTGGAGCAGCATGGCGCAGCACCGGCGAGTGCCGACGGGCTGCTCGCGCTGCGGGGTGTGTTCGACATGCCCGAAACGGTCGAGTCCGAGGAAGAGCGCACGGCGCTCGATGCCGCGATCCTCGCTTGCTTCGAAGCCGCTCTTGCCGGGCTCGAACAGGCGCGCTGCGCGGAGGGCGAGGCGCTGCGGTCGCTGCTCTCCGACCATGTGTCGGCCATCGAAACGCTCACACTGAAGGCCGAGGCAGATCCTTCGCGCGAGCCGGCGGCGATCCGTGCCAGGCTCGCAGAGCAGGTTCGGCTGCTGCTCGAAGCATCGCCCGCGCTCGATGAAGCGCGCCTCAACATGGAAGCAGCATTCCTTGCGACCAAGGCCGACATCCGCGAGGAGATCGACCGGCTAAAGACGCATGTCGCCTCGGCGCGTAGCCTGTTGGCCGGCGGCGGCGCGATTGGCAGGAAGCTCGATTTTCTGGCGCAGGAATTCAACCGCGAATCGAATACTCTGTGTTCGAAGTCGAATGCCGCCGCCGTGACCGCAATCGGTTTGGAACTTAAGGCCGTCGTCGACCAGTTTCGCGAGCAGGTCCAGAATCTGGAGTAGCGCATGAGCGCCGATAATCCCTTACATCCCATCAAGCGGCGCGGCCTGATGCTCGTCCTGTCCTCGCCCTCGGGGGCCGGCAAGTCGACCATCTCGCGCAACCTGATCGAGACCGATCCGGAACTGAGGCTGTCGGTCAGCGTGACCACGCGTCCGCGCCGTGGCAGCGAGATCGACGGCGCGCATTATCACTTCATTTCCAAGCGCGAATTCGAACTTTTGCGCGACAGCGACGCGCTGCTCGAATGGGCCGAAGTGCACGGCAACTTCTACGCCACGCCGCGCGAGCCGGTTGAGCTCGCCATGTCGCAGGGCCGCGACATGCTGTTCGACATTGACTGGCAGGGCGCAAAGCAGCTCAAGGAGAAGATGCGCGGCGACATCGTCTCGATCTTCATCCTGCCGCCCTCCATGGGCGAGCTCAAGGCGCGCCTGAAGCGCCGGGCCGAAGACCAGGATGCGGTGATCGAGACGCGGCTCAAGAACGCCCGCGAGGAGATCGAGCACTGGGGCGAGTACGACTATGTCGTGGTCAATGAGGATCTCGACAAGGCATTCGGCGAGGTTCGCGCCATCGTGGCTGCCGAGCGCTTGCGCCGCGACCGGCGTCCCGGACTGTTCGACTTCGTTTCGAAGCTTCTCGACGAAAAGGTCTGAGCCGAAGGCTCAGACCAACTTAGCCAGCGCCACGAATTCCTCGACGCTGAGCGTCTCGGCGCGGCGCGTGGGGTCGATCCCGGCGATCTCCAGGATCCTTTCACCGCCCAGGCTCTTCAGGCTCTGGCGCAGCATCTTGCGGCGCTGGCCGAAGGCAGCTTCCGTGACGCGGCCGAGCACCATTACATCGGCCGGCAGCGGCTCTGCGCGCGGCGTCAGGTGCACGACGGAGGATGTGACTTTGGGCGGAGGCGTGAACGCCTGCGGCGGTACGTCGAAGGCGATGCGCGCCTCGGTACGCCAGCCGGCCAGCACGCCGAGGCGGCCATAGGCGGAGGTTGCCGGCTTCGCGACGATACGTTCGGCCACCTCGCGCTGGAACATCAGCGTCAGCGACTGGTAGAAGGGCGGCCATGCCTGCACGGTTAGCCAGCGGACCAGCAACTCGGTGCCGATGTTATAGGGAAGATTGGCGACGATCTTCACCGGGCCGTCCGCTAGCGAGGCAAAATCGGTCTTCAATGCGTCGCCGGAAACGACGTCCAGCCGGCCAGGATAATGCGCCGACACTTCCGACAGCGCCGCCAGGCAGCGCTCGTCGCGCTCGATAGCGACGACGCGCTTGGCGCCATGCATGAGCAGCGCGCGCGTCAGCCCACCCGGACCCGGCCCAACCTCGACGACGGTCGCGCCGGTAAGATCGCCGGCCGCGCGGGCGACCTTACCGGTGAGGTTGAGGTCGAGCAGGAAATTCTGGCCAAGCGACTTCTTGGCCTGGAGTTCATGCCGCTCGATGACGTCCCGCAACGGCGGCAGGCCGTCGATACTGGTCACGGTGCTCACGGCTTGCTGGCCTCCACGTCGGCGAGCCGCCGGGCGAGCTTGAGTGCTGCGATCAGGCTGTCGGGGCGGGCGATGCCCTTGCCGGCGATGTCGAAGGCCGTGCCGTGGTCCGGCGAGGTGCGGATGAAGGGCAGGCCGAGCGTGACGTTCACCGTTTCGTCGAAGGCGAGCGCCTTGGCCGGGATCAGCGCCTGGTCATGGTACATGCACACGGCCGCGTCGTAGCCGGCGCGGGCGCGCGCATGGAACATGGTGTCGGCGGGCAGGGGGCCGAATGCGTCCATGCCTTCCGCCTTCAGCGCCTCGACAGCCGGGCGGACGATGCGTTCATCCTCCGAACCCATCGCGCCGCCTTCGCCTGCATGCGGGTTGAGGCCCGAGACGGCTATGCGTGGCTTCTCGATGCCGAAGCGCGAGCGGAGGTCGTTGGCCGTAATGCGGCTCGTCTCGACGATCGCCTCGGTGGTGAGTGCCTTCGGCACTTCGGACAGCGCGATGTGGATAGTGACCGGGACCGCACGGAGATCGGGTCCGGCGAGCATCATCACCGGCATGGCGTCGACGCCGGTCTTCTCTTTGGCCAGATGCGCGAGATATTCGGTATGGCCGGGAAACCGGAACCCGGCGTCGTAGAGCGGCTTTTTGGCGATGGGGCAGGTGACGACAGCCGAGGCGCGACCCGCGAAGGTGTCGGCCACGGCGCGGTCGATGGCTTCGATGATCCCTGCGGCGTTACCGCTGCTCGGATGCCCCGGGCTCTCCGACAGTGTGGCGGCGAGCGGGACGATTGGCAGCGCATCCGCGAATGCGTCGCCGGCCTCCGAAGGGGAGCATTCCGCGATCCGGACATCCAGCCCGACGGCCGCGGCGCGGGCGGCAATGAGAGCCGGATCGGCCAGCAGGTAGAACGCCGGTACATCAGCTTCGCTGCGCAGACACCATGCGGCGACCGCGATCTCGGGGCCAATGCCGGAGGGATCGCCGACGGTCAGCGCCAGCGGGGCGCTCGGGGCACGCACGGACTAGCGGTTGATGATGCGAGCCTTGGCCCGCAGCTCTTCGATGTACTTCTTGCTGAGCTCGTCGGCCTTCTCGTTGCCGCCCTTGCCGGCGTCTTCGGCCTGGAAGACCATCTGGGCGACCTTGTCGTCGGAGACTTCGCGGGCGCTGCAGACGCCGATGAACTCGACGCCGCGATTGGTTTCGCGGACCGGTGTGGCACCACCCGCCTTGAGCTTCTTGATGTCCTCGGCCCATTCGGGCGGCAGCTGCGGGGCCAACACGCGACCGAGGTCGCGCACGGTCACGTCGAGCAGCCCCTTGGCGAAATCGCGGGTCTGCTCGCAGCCGTTGAAGCGACCGCGCATGGCATCGGCTTCGCGCTTGCGCTTGCCTATGGCGCCGCGCTCTGCTGCGGGCACGACGAAGATCACCTGCTGCAGCATGTATTCGGTGGCCGAAGGCTTGGCGCCGCCCTGCTGCAGCATACGCCGCACGGCGTCCTGTTCGCTGGAGATGCCGCCGGTGGTGCCACCCTGTTCGGCGCGGAAGCGCGCGCTCACGGCCTGGTTCCAGCCCATCTGGGTACGGATGTAGTCCTTGAAGTGGCTGGTGGTCACGCCTGCCTGGGCGAGGATCTGGTCCATCTGCTCAGGCTTGAGCTTGTTGGAGGCAGCAAAGCGGGCGTAGGCATCGTCGACCTGCTTGTCGGATATGCGGATGCCCAGCCGCTTCATTTCGGCCTGACGCAGCGTCTGCTCGATCATCTCCTGGCCGGCATCGCCCTTGCGGCGCTGTAGCTTGATGAAAGCGGCGCGGCGCTGGATGTCGTAGCTCGTGACCGGCACGTCGTTGACGACATATTTGATTTCGCTTGCCTGCGCCGGCGGCGCATAGGCAGCCACGGACAGCGACGACGCTGCGACGAGCAGCGCAAAGCCTGCCGAGAAAAGGTACTTCCGCATCGAAAAAGTCCCGTTCAAACCCCATATCCGGGCGCCACCCGGATGCACTATTGCCCCGTCCATGGCCGCGTTATGCGGCAAAACGATGTCGGTTCCCGCCAAACATGCCCTGTCGCGCCTCAGAAGGCGCTCGTATTCGACCCGAAATCACCAAGTGTGCGGAACGAAATGTTGAAGCCTACCGTCCGGTTGACGTCGTCCGGATCGTTCAACTCCCGGCTCTCGGCATAGGTCATCATGTAGCTGAAGCACTCGTCGTCATAGGCGAAGCCGAAGCCGCTGTTCACCAGCACGTCCGACTCGATGTCGTAGGTGCCGGAACCGAACACGCGCCACTCGCTGTTCAGCCGCGCAGTGGCTCCGAGGCTCACCTCATGGCGCTCGGTGTCGAAGCCGTACAATGGCTGATCGTCCACGAAGGCATATTTGGTCGAAATCGCGAACTGGCCGATGTCGAGCCCGGCCTTGACCTCCGTGCGGCGGACCTCCAGCGTCTGCTCGTCGAAGCGTCCGCTGACCGAGGCCGAGAAGCCGTTCGGGCTGGCTATGCCGGCGAGAGCCACATAGTCGGACGTGTCGGTCTCGAGGCCGGAAGATGCGCCGACGTTGACGAGGTCGGGCTGAGCGAACGAGTTTTCGCCGGCGAGTTGGTAGGATTGGCCGAAGAGTGCGTTGGTCGTCCAGCCGTTGCCGTAGCTGCCGGAATAGCGGAAGCCGAGATTGGCGCGGGTGCCGCCCTCCATCCGGTCATAGCCGGAGAACTTGTCGCGCTCGAACAGCGACGCCGCGTCGAAGACGAAGCTCTGCGCGTCCTCGTTGGGAATGCCGAGCCCGCCGACATACGACTCGTTCGGCCGCGCGAAGAGCTGCGCCATCGGCTCCAGCACATGGGTCGAACTCGTCGAGGAGAACAACACCGGCCAACGCAGTTCGAGGCCGAGTGTGGCCATGTAGCGGAACAGGGACGAACGCACGTCGTCGGCTACGCTAAGATCGGTAGCCATGTCGTTGATCGCGTCCAACGACGCGTTCGAAGCATTAAGGTAGCTGCCGTCAGCCCGGAAGGCCATCAGCGGCGTGACCAGCAGCCCGGCGTCGGTGATGAGCGTCCGCTTCCACTCGGCTTCTGCCGTCAGGCGTCCCGACGAGCCTTCGATGCCGCGAACCGCAGGCGAACTCGGCACCCAGTCTTGCTCCGAGCGCTGGTTCATGCGGGCGTTGACGTCGAACGACAACTCGCCGCCCGCCAGAGGGACGTCGGGGATATAGGCGTAGTCCAGTGACGGCAGCACCCAAGGCTGCTTTTCCGACTTGGAGTCGGGATCGGAATCGAGGGTATCCTCCTGGACTTCGAAGCGCATGGCGCGCAGGTCGAAGTAATTCCGGTCGTTGAGGCCCGTCAGGTAGACTTCGGAACGGTGCGTGCTGTCCGAGAAGCCCTCGATGCCATAGGTGCGCGAGAAGTTCTTGTCCGACTGGAGCATGACGTCCCAGCCGAATGCCCAGCGCGGATTGATGTCGAAGCGGCCCTTGGAGCCGACCATTCCGCGCAGCTTGTTCTCGTCGCCGGTAGGGCCCCGGTTGACCGTATTGGGGTCGAACTGCTCGGGGTCCATCTGGCTGATGCCGGCGATCTTCAGGCTGTACTGGCCGTTGTTGAAGCGCTGCCGCCACTCGGCCTCGCCCAGGAAGCCCTGCTTGGTGTAGCCGGTTCCCGTGACCGTCAGGTCATAGGTCGGGTCGAGCGCGAAGTAGTACGGAACCGAGACGCCGACGCCGAGATCGCTGTTGAGGCTGATGCTCGGGATCAGGAAGCCGCTCTTGCGCTTCACCGTCGGGTCGGCGATCTCGAATGCCGGCAGGAAGGCGATCGGGAAGCCGAAGAACTCGAAGTTCGAGTTTTCGAAGCGCACCGTCTTCTGCTTGCCGTTCCAGATGATCTTCTGCGCCTTGATGCGCCAGATCGGGGCCTTGTCGGGCTTCGCCTCGCAAGGCGCGCAGGCAGTGTAGACGCCGTTGTTGAACGTCGTCAGGAAGCCGCCTTCGCGCTTGGCGCTTTCGGCGGCGAAATAGGTCTTGTCGACGGTCTCGACGCGGAGCGTGTTGACGAAGCCGTCGGCGAAGTCATCGGTGACGTCGATCTCTTGCGAAAAGACCTTGGTGCCGTCCGAATTGACGATCTGGACGTTGCCGCTGGCGATCAGGCGGGAGGTCTTGCGGTCGTAGGTGACGCGCTGCGCGACGAGTCGGTTGCCGGCGTAGTCGATCTGGACGCCGCCGACGGCGGTCACCGTCTGGGCGTCGTTGTCATAGACGAGCGTGTCCGCCTCCAGCAGCATCTGCGATCCCTCGGGGACCTCAGGCGCCAGATCGGCGACAGTCTGCGCGAAGGCAGGTACAGCAGGAAGCGCGCAAGCTGCAAGGCTTGCAAGCGCAGTCGCGCCGAACAAACGTGCCCGGTGGGCCGTCATGCGGCTGGCCAGTGCGCCCCTCAACTAACCATCCTCCTTACTAAGCAGGAAAGTCACCCCGAAAAACATTGCTACGACAACTGGAAACCATGCCGCAATGTAAGTCGGCACGAATCCCGCATTACCAAATGCTTTGACCAGAACCGAAACGACATAAAGCAGAAAGCCGGCGACGACGCCACCCAGAATCATGGTTGCCGACTGTCCCATCCGTGCAAATCTCATCGACACTGTTGCAGCAATGAGCGTCATCGCAACCAGCAGGAAGGGCAGGGCGACCAGCGAATGGAACTGCATGGCGAAGGCGTTCGCCCGCAAGCCGAAGGAGCGCGCCACTTCGATCTTGGCGGGAAGCTCGAAGAACGGAATCGTCTCCGGACGCGCAAGCCGTTCCTGGACGAATTCCGGCTTCAGGTTCGTGGCGATCCTGTCGATGGGCTGAGAGGTGAAGTTCTCGTTGCCGCGCATGCTGCGCACGCCGACCAATTCCCAATAGCCGTCGCGAAGGTAGGCCGATTCGGCGTCCTTGCGCTCGATCATGTTGCCGGCGTCGTCGAAGATGAAGAAGACGGCGTCGGACAGCTCCAGGCCCTGGTTGAGGACCGCTCGCGCGCCGATGATGACGTCGGTCTTGTCTGTCTTCTGCCTGAGCCAGGGTGCGGAGAAGGCGGACACGGAGTTGGACTGCCGCGAGCGCAATTGCGCTTCCATGGTTTCGGCGCGCGAGAAGCCATGCGCGGCCAGCGGATTGAGCACGCCGACAGTGATGAAGCCGAAGAGGAGGGCGCCGATGCAGCAGGGCAGCAGGAACTGCCAGGCGGAAATGCCGGCCGCGCGCGCCACCACCAGCTCATAGCGCCGGTTGAGCGAAACCAGGGTCGCCATCGCTCCGAACAGGCCGACGAACGGCACCGTCTGCTGCATGATCATCGGAACGCGCAGTGCCGAGACCGAGAGCGCGATGCCGAACGTATAGCCGGGCAGTCCGCCGACGCTGTTGGAGAATTCCGTGACGTCGATGATGAAGATCAGGGCGTAGATGCCCACGAAGAACCACGTCGTGATTGTGGCGTAGCGGAAGAAGAAATAGCGACCGAGCGTCCAGCCCATCATGCCGCTCCGTGCTTGGAAGCCGTGCCGTACCGCAGGGCAGCGATCCGGTCGTTGATGCGGCTGGCGGCACCGGCGATCCAGTCGGCTGCGGCCACCGGCAGTTCCATCGCCTTGTTCTTGGCGATGAACCAGATGGCGATGGCCGAGGCGCTGACCGGGATGGCGTAGACGACGTAGCCCAGCCAGCGCACCGATTCGACTTTGCTGTCGACGAAGAAGCCGAGCCAGCGGAAGAACATGGCGATCGCGATCGTCGTGATGAGAGGGTGGATGCGCGCCTCGCGATGCGAACGGGCATCGCCGGCGACCGCGAGCGCAATCAGCGCGAAGGCGATCGGGTACAGCCATTCGGTGAAGCGGCGGTTGAGTTCCGCCGTGAACGACAGCGGATTGCGCTGGTAGTACATGTCGGTCGGCTGCGGGTTGAGAAGGTAGGACGTCGACCGGTCCTTCGGCCGCATGACGACCTCGTTGGCCGCGGCGGTGAACTCGCTGAGGTCGAAGGCGTAGGAATCGAAGCTGATCACCGAGACTTCGCCGCCGGGCGCCTTGCGGTGGATGACCCCGTCGTTCATCACCAGCATCTGTTTGTCGTTGCGCTCGATGAACGAACCGTCCTTGGCGTAGTAAACGAGGTCGACGTCCTTCTCGCGCGAATCCGCGACGAAGATGCCGCCAAGACCGCCGTTGGGCCGGCGCTCGCCGACCTGGACGAAGAGCCCGTTGTCGACCTTGCGGAACGTCCCTTCCTGGATGATCAGCGACAAGAGGTCGGCGCGCGAGGTCGCGATGAGCTCGCGGTTGCGCTGCCGCGCCATCGGGTCGGCGAAATTGTCCACGGCGAACGAGAACACGCTGGCGAAAGCCGCAAGCAGCAGGATCGGGCGGATCACCGTCATGCGGGACGCGCCTGCTGCATTGATCACCACGAGTTCGGAATCGCTGTTCATGGTGCTGAGCGTCTGCGCGACCGCGATCACCAGGGCGAAGGGCACGACGATCGGAATGACGGTCGGCAGGATGAGTGCTGCGACCTCGAAGAAGGTGAACGCCGACTGGCCGCTGTCCGTGACGAGGTCAATTCGCCCCAGAACCTGGGTCGTCCAGACGATCGCCAACGTCCAGGTCAGCGCCGCGATGAACACCGCGGACGCGCGACGCAGGATGTAGCGTTCAACTACCTTCATCAATGACCAGGATCCGTGTTTCCGATGTTGCCGGCCGGCGCAAAGCCGCGTTGCCAGCAGGGGTTAAGGTATATTCCAAGTGAGGCCGGCACAACCGGCCCCTTCCACGGCCCATCGTCCAAAACCATTGCCCCGCCGGCGGCGAGTCTCGACAGCAATGGATAAGAAAGGCCGAACGGAGGTGGTTAACGCAGGGTTTTCGGCATCATTTCATCCCTAAGGTTATCCGGCTTGGATGACGTGAGACTTGCCAAAGTTGTGAAAACGACGAAATGTCGCGCACCATCCAATCAGAACAAAACAAGCAGGACATCATGACTTCTCAGCCTTCGATCAGCTTCGCCAAGCTGGGTGTGCCCAAGAAAGGCAGCGTCTTCGTACTCTCTTCGGAGGATGGCGGCCTGAGCGATGCTGCGCGCGCCTGCGATCCTGCCGGGACGCTCGACCGGGCATTCCCGGTGGCCGATTTCACAGGCAAGTTCGGCAATGTTGTGGAGGTCCTGGCGCCCGAAGGTGCTGCCGCCGACCGCTTGGTGGCGATCGGTGCGGGCAAGGCTGCGTCGCTCGACGAATATGCCTGGCTGAAGCTTGGCGGAACCGTCGCCGGGCACCTGCGCAAGTCGGCTGAGGTCGCGGTGATCCTCGACGTCGCCGGAGCAAGCGCAGATGCTGCCGCGGCCGCCGGTATCGCCGCGGGCATCCTGATGCGCAGCTACTCTTTCGAGAAGTACAAGACCAAGAAGGACAATGGCGACGGCAAGGCCGACGACAGGAAGCCGGCCAAGATCACCATCCATTGCGCCGATCCTGCCGCCGCCAAGAAGGCCTTCGCCGATGCCGAGGCAGTCGTTGGCGGCGTTCTGCTTGCCCGCGACCTCGTCAACGAGCCGGCCAACGTGCTCGGCCCGGTGGAGTTTGCCTCGCAGGCCAAGGATCTCGAGAAACTCGGCGTCAAGGTCGAGATACTGACCGAGAAGGAGATGAAGAAGCTCGGTATGGGCGCCCTGCTGGGCGTCGCTCAGGGCTCGGTGCGCCCGCCGCGCCTGGCCGTCATGCAGTGGAATGGCGGCAAGGCCAAGGACAAGCCGGTCGCCTTCGTCGGCAAGGGAGTCGTGTTCGATTCGGGCGGCGTTTCGATCAAGCCGGCCGCCGGCATGGAGGACATGAAGGGCGACATGGGTGGCGCCGCCGCCGTGACCGGCCTGATGCGTGCGCTTGCCGCGCGCAAGGCCAAGGTCAATGCCGTGGGCATCATCGGGCTCGTCGAGAACATGGTCGACGGCAACGCCCAGCGCCCGGGCGACATCGTCACCTCGATGTCGGGCCAGACGATCGAGGTGCTCAACACCGACGCCGAAGGCCGGCTCGTGCTCGCCGACGCGCTCTGGTACTGCAACCAGCGCTTCGAGCCCAAGTTCATGGTCAATCTGGCGACACTCACCGGCGCGATCATGGTCGCTCTCGGCCAGCATCATGCAGGCCTGTTCTCCAACAACGACGAACTGGCGACCCGCCTGACCGCGTCGGGTACGGCGACCCAGGAGAAGTTGTGGCGCATGCCGCTTGGCTCCGACTACGACAAGCTGATCGATTCCAAGAACGCCGACATGAAGAACATTGGCGGCCGTTATGGCGGGTCGATCACCGCCGCGCAGTTCCTGCAGCGCTTCGTCAAGGAAACGCCCTGGGCGCACCTCGACATCGCCGGCACCGCGATGGGCTCGCCGACCAACGAGATCAACCAGTCCTGGGGCTCGGGCTACGGCGTACGCCTGCTCGATCGCCTCGTACGGGACCATTACGAAGGCTGATGCAGCCGTGCCGCCGCGTTTGACAACGACGCGGCGGCATTCCCACGCTTCACCGTGCGACGGATTTCGGGCATAGCATTGCCCGATGGCCGAAGTTCTTTTCTATCATCTGACGGAATCGACGCTCGAGGATGCCCTACCGGGCCTGCTCGAGCGCAGCCTGCAGCGCGGCTGGAAGGCTGTCGTGCAGACTGGCTCCGAGGAGCGGCGGGATGCGCTCGATGCGCATCTCTGGACCTTTCGCGAAGATTCGTTCCTCGCCCATGGCAGCGACCGCGAGCCGCATGCCGCGGACCAGCCAGTGGTACTGACGACCGGCCAAGACAATCCGAACGCCGCCGAGATCCGTTTCCTGGTGGACGGGGCCTCTCCGCCGGACATCGGCCCGTACCAGCGCGCCGTCTTCCTGTTCGACGGCCACGATGCGGACCAGCTAGAGGCGGCCCGCGGGCACTGGAAGCTGATGAAGGCCGGCGGGCATTCCGTCACCTACTGGCAGCAGACGCCCGACCGGCGTTGGGAGCGCAAGGCCTAGCACCTTGTAAGGCGAAGCGCGCCCGTCACCGGGCACGCTGTTGCCCTGCGGGCGAAAACTCTACTTCGTCTCCGGAGCCCAGTTCAGGAAGAAGCCCACGTCGCCGGGTACTCCACCGGGGAAATTGATGATCATGGCCTTCAGCTTGTAGCCCTGCGGCTTCCCATAGGTCTGGTACCTGTCGAAGAACTCCTTTGCCTTGCCCTGCAGCGTTGACGGCCAGTCGGGATCGTTGCTGTTGATGGCCCGGCCGCTGTCGGTGCAGAGATCCGACGGGAAGCTGTAAACCATCGCCTCGTACTTGCCGTTCTTGACGGCGTTCATCACCAGGCGGCGAACCATGGCGACCTCGTTCTCGGTAACATGCTCCTTCAGGAAGCTCTCGGTGAATCTCGAAAGTTCCTGCTGCTTCTGGTCCTGAGCACTTTCGGCCTTCTTGGCCTCGGCCATCTGCTCCTCCAGAAGCATCATGCGCAGCTCTTCGGCGCTCATCGGTGCGGTGTCGGAGCTGTGGTCGGTATCCTTCTTGCTGTCTGCCATTGGTATCTCCCTGGGGACTATTGGAATCCAAATAGGTCAGTAGACGTCCGGGACCACGTTGCGGGGCGTGGCGTCGGGCTCGAAATCGTCCGGCCGCTTCTGCCGATGCCCGAGCTTGGGCTCGTCGAAGGGCACTTTCTCGTATGGGATCGAACTGAGGATGTGCGAGATGCAGTTGATGCGCGCGCGCTTCTTGTCATTGGACGGCACGATCCACCATGGCGCATGCTTCGTATCGGTCGCCGTGATCATCTCGCCGTAGGCGCGCGTGAAGTCCCACCAGCGGCGGTACGATTCGACATCCATCGGGCTCAGCTTCCATTGCCGCAGGGGGTCGTCGATGCGCTGGCGGAAACGCTTCTCCTGCTCCCCCTCGCTCACATCCAGGAAATATTTGAGCAGCCTTATGCCGCTGTCGACGATCGAGGCCTCGACATGCGGAGCCAGGCGCAGAAATCGCTCCGCCTTGGCTTCGGTGCAGAAGCCCATGACGCGCTCCACGCCGGGCCGATTGTACCAGGAGCGGTCGAAGATGACGACTTCACCGGCCGCGGGTAGGTGCGCCATGTAGCGCTGGAAGTACATCTGCGACTTCTCGCGCTCCGTCGGTGCCGGCAACGCGACGACGCGGAAAACCCGCGGGCTCAGTCGCTCCGTCAGACGCTTGATGACGCCACCCTTGCCGGCGGCATCCCTACCTTCGAAGATGATCACGATCTTGGCACCAGAGTGCTTCACCCAAGCCTGCAGGTGGGCAAGTTCCACCTGCAACTGTTCGAGCTTCTTGTTGTAGCTCTCCTTAGGCATCTCTTCGGATTGCACGGCAGGGCCGCCCTCGGCGGCCGCTACCGCGGCGTTTTCCGATTTCTTGTTTTTCTTCTTCTTGTCCTTTCCCTTGCCCATTCTCATCTCCTGATCGGGTTCCAACGCGGAAAAAGTAGAAAAATAAGAAAAATCAGACAGTTGTGCTCCTTCTTAGGGTGTGGATGGCTTCTTCCAGGCTGTCGAAGACCATCGTTACGCCGATGCGCTCGATGAAGCCGGCCCGGTCGAGTATGTCGCGCACGCCCGGATGCAAGCCGGTGAGTCCGATGGAGACACCCTGGGCGCCGAAATCGGAGCGGACCTCGTCCAGCATGCCTGCAGCTGAGCTGTCGATCTGGGGTACGGCGCTTCCGTCGATCAGCAGCAGGGGCGTGTCGTCGGGCAGGGTCTCCAGGACATCATTCAGGCCGGACTTCACGTAGTCGCTGTTGAAGAACAGCAGGCTCCCCTGGAACTTGACGATGGCTAGCCCCGGCAGCGGGCGTGCTTCGGGCGTGCGCTCCAGGTCGAAGAAGCCCTCCCGGCCGGGAATCCGTCCGAGCGATGACTGCGGCGGATACATCAGCTTGTGCAGCAGGTAGACCAGCGTGGCGGCAATCGCGATCACCACCCCGTTGAGCACGCCAAGCCCTATCGGCCCCCACATGGCAACGATCGCGAAGACGAACTCCATGCGGCTGATGTGCCAGAGTTGCTTCAACGCGCCGACGTCGATCAGGCTGATGGCGGTGGCCGCCAATATCGCGCCGAGCGCGGCGATCGGCAGTATGCGCAGCGCCGGACCGAGATAGAGGATGGTGGCCACCAGTGCAGCCGCCGCGACGAGGCTGACAACCTGCGACCGGCCGCCCACGGCGTAGTTCACCGCAGTGCGTGCATCGGAAGCGGTCACAGGGAATGCGCCGAAAACGCCGGCGGCGATGTTGGCGGCGCCAAATCCGATCAATTCGCGATTGGAATCGACGTGGTCGCCGGTCGTCGCGGCAAAGCTGCGCGCCGTCACCACACCGGACCCGAAACCGACGAGGAAGACTGCGCCTGCGCCGAGTGCGAGCGTCCCGAAGGGCAGGGAAGTCGGGTCGGGCAGCGAAAGCGATGGCAGGCGCGAAGGAATGTCACCGACAATAGCAATTCCCTTCGCTTCAAAGTCGAGCGCCGCAGAAAGTGCCACGCCGAGCACCACGACCACCACCGGGCCGGGAATGGGGAAGCGTCTCGCCCGCAGGACGATCAGCAGTGCGAACATCGACAGCGCCAGGAAGAAGGTCGGCCAGTGGATCGCATTGAACTTGCCGATGAGTTCGACCACGGGACGGACCAGCCCCTCCGACCCGACGTCGACCCCGGTGAACCGGTCGATCTGGCCGACCAGTATCGACAGCGATATGCCGGCGAAAAATCCGGTCAGGATGGGACGGGACAAGAAGTTGGCGATCACGCCGAGTCGCAGGAGCCTGGCGATCAGGCAATAGAACCCGACGCCTATCGCGAGGAGCGCGGCTATCGCCGTGCGCTGGCCGGCGGCTTCGGGCGGTGCTGTGGCAAGCACGGCGGCCAGCACGGCTGCCAGAACGGTCATGGTCGCAGCGTCCGGACCGACGATGAGCCGTCGCGACGGGCCGAAGAATGCGTATGCTACCAGGGGCAGGATGCTGGCATAGATGCCGGTTTCAGGCGGCAGTCCGGCGATGGCCGGATAGGCGATGGCGCTCGGGAGCCCGACTGCCGCGACCGCGAGGCCAGCCGATATGTCGCTTCTTATCCAGCTTGCCTGGTAGCCCGACAGGCTCGACAGCACCGGAAGCGTTAAGGCACGTTTTCCCTTGAGGTCTGTCGTAGCTGACATGCTGAGCCAGCCTCTCAGTCGCCAACGGTCATGTACATTCTGCCATCTGGAAGCGTTGGAGACGTGGAGGCTGATGCGATGCCGACTTTCCGTTGCCCTCGGGAGCTGCGGGGCGCAAGACGGTGTGAAGGAACGGGGTGCGACTTCGACGTCATGGCGCGTCGCGCCTTTCTGTTCACGTCTCGTCCTGCGCCACGGCTGACGCAAAACAGGCTACCCCGGCAATGCTCTAACGCGTGCATGGGCAGTTTCCCTCAACTAAAACCACACTAGCATGCGGTAGTTAGACTGAGAAGCAGAACAGTCGAGTGAGCCGGAGCGCCGCCTTTAAGTTACTTTGCTGCACTCATTTCGGCTCCCAGTTCCTTCTTGAAGGTTTCGAGATCGACCTGCATGCCGTTGAAGATCGTGCTCCAGTGGCGGGTGAGGGCGGCCATGGCCACGGCCTCCTGGATCTCCTCGTCGGTTGCGCCGGCCTGCTTGGCGCCCTGTGTGTCGGCCCAGATGCAGTAGCTGCACGGGATCTGCGCGGCGACAGCGAGCGAGATCAGCGCCTTGGTCTTGGGCGGCAGGGCTGTCTTGTCGCTGAATTCGATGTTCTTGAGTTCCGACCAGGCGCCCGGTAGCCCGGCTTTCGGGAACTGCTTCAGGAAGCTTGGAACGCTGCCCATGGACTTCTGGATGTCCTGCAGCGTGGCGTCGTAGTCGTCGGCGTGGGCGGCAACGGGGATGAATGCGAGGCTGGCTGAACAGGCGATGGCGCCGGCCAGGACCGTCGAATTGCGGCGGAGCGAGGCGAGGGCGGATGCGGCGTATGCGAACATGGCTTCCTCCTCTGGAACAGATTTACCTTACGGTGTAAGGTGCGAAATTGATGAGCCTTACAGTGTAAGGTGTCAAGCGGGGCGCAATGGACAGGACGATCAACAAAAAGCGAGCGCGGGGCAAACTCTCGCGCGACATGATCGAGACGGCGGCCTTCGAAGTGATCGAGCGGGAAGGGCTGTCGGGCTTTTCGATGCGCAAGCTGGCTCAGGCGCTCGGCTGCGAGGCGATGAGCATCTATCATCACTATCCATCACAGGCGCACCTGTTCGAGGCCCTCGTCGATCGACTTGTCTGCGATCTCCAAATCCCGTCGCCCGAATTGCCGTGGCGCGAGCGCGCCCGGGCGGTCATGCACGATTTCCGGGCGGTGGGCAGGGCACACCCGGCCTTCGCCCCGTTCGTCGTCACCTACCGCATGAATTCGCCGAAGTGCCTGAAATGGCTCGACGGCGTGATCGGCATGTTCGAGGACGGCGGTTTCGGCCGCGAGCGGGCCGCGCGCCTCTTTCGGGCCAGCGGCTACTACCTGATGGGGGCCATCCTCGACGAGACTGCGGGCTACGCCAGGGGGCCGTCGGCGGCGACGACGATTGGGGAAGAGCAATTGCGCAAGGACTATCCCAACGTGGCCGCGGCCGGGCCGTACTTTGCCGAGAGCGAATTCGAGGCGACTTTTGAGATGGGGCTCGACATGCTGCTCGACGAGATGGAGCGCGAAGTTGCGGGTAACGGCCGGGCCGCACTTTCCGCAGACGCGCAAAAAGCCTAGTAGGGGGCAAGCCTCCCATTCGACCGGCCGACGCTGCGGCCGGGACCAGAGTTTCGAGCCATGCGGTCCCTGTTCCTTCTCATCCTCCTTGCAGGCACCGGCCTGGGCATCGTCTACCCATGGGCGACGACCAACTTCTCGGGCCGCGAGATCGGCACCTATCGGGTCTACGATCGTGGTGGCGCGTTTCGTGATGTCGATGTGGCGCTGGCGAGCGCCGACGCCCCGGTGCGCGTGCTTGTCGATCTGACGACGCTCGCGCCGCCTGTGGTGACGCCCGCGCGTGCGATCCTGACCGTCACCGCGGCGACCCACGGCCAGACCGTGCTCGCCCAGGCCCTCAATTTCTACGACACGACCCCGCGCGAGCGCAGCCCGCAACTGCCGGATCCGATCCTGCGCGACGACGCCGGCCTGATCCGCGAGGTACAGCCGGGGACCTATCGCTTCACCGTCGGTCAGGGCGATGCCGACAACGTCCAGATCAAGAGCGTCGACCTCTTGCTGCGTGCCGGCAGCGGCGAGGCGGACCAGCGTGCTCGGCCGATCGGCTTCTCGCTGATGGCAATCGGCTTCCTCGGCCTTGTGCTTTCGCTGCGGCGGGGACGCGGCAAGCCGGAAAATCCGAACTCGCAGCCGCCGGCGCCGCGCTGGGGCAGGGATGCGGACAAGTCATGAATTATCGCCACGCCTATCATGCCGGGAACTTTGCCGACGTCATCAAGCACGCGGTGCTTGCTCGCCTGGTCGAATATCTCAAGCGCAAAGACAAGGCCTTCCGCGTCATCGACACCCATGCCGGTATCGGCCTCTACGATCTCGGTTCGGAGGAGGCACAGAAGACCGGCGAGTGGCACGACGGCATTGGCCGGTTGGTGGAAGCCAAGCTGCCGGCGGATGCGGCCGAGCTGCTCGGCCCCTATCTCGATGCGGTCAGGGCACAGAACCCAGAGGGCGGCATTTCGGCTTATCCCGGCTCGCCGCTGATCGTGCGACACCTGCTGCGCAAGCAGGACCGGCTTTCGGCGATCGAACTGCATCCGGCCGATGCAAGCACGCTGGCCGCTCTGTTCGAGGGCGATTTCCAGGCGCGCGTCACCGAACTCGACGGTTGGCTGGCGCTCGGTGCGCACCTGCCGCCCAAGGAAAAGCGCGGGCTGGTGCTGGTCGATCCGCCGTTCGAGAAGGAAGGCGAGTTCGGCCGGCTGGTCGACGGGCTGAAGAGAGCGCACCGCCGCTGGCCGGGAGGCATGTTCGCGCTGTGGTATCCGATCAAGGATCGCAGGGCCGTGGCCGAGTTTCGCGCCGCCCTTGCCGATGCCGGTATCCCCAAGATCATGGACATCGCTTTCGACATCCGGCCGCCTTCGCGAGAACCACGGCTCGACGGCACCGGCATGATCGTCGTCAATCCGCCCTATCCGCTTGAATCCGAACTGCAAATATTGCTGCCGGTGCTGGCCGAAATCCTTGGCGAGGACGGCGGGGCGCGATGGTCGATCGAGTGGCTCGCGGGCGAAATGCCGGCTGCTTGACCGGAACCCGGCAAGGCCGCAAACTGCGACGCACAGTTCTGGAGAGGGAACCATGACTCGCGTTGTCAGCACTATCTTCGCCGCCATCGTCGGACTTGGAGCGGCCGGGCTCGGCGCTGCGCCCGCGCAGGCCGCGGATCTTTCGACCTATTCCGACTATTCGAACTACTCCGGCCTCTGCGCAAACGCATCCGTGCTCAACCGCATCACCAGCCGGTTCAGCTACCAGGTCACGCACGTGCCGAACCTACCGCAGGTGGGCATCACCGATTTCCAGAGGATCTATGAGACCCGCTACCTGCCCTCGGACGAGGATCATCCGATCGGCCGAACCTATTGCGGGGCCACGGTGACGCTGTCCGATGGCAGCTATCGCCCAATATGGTACCTCGTCGAGGAGGGCATGGGCTTCGCCTCGATCGGCAACAATGTCGAATTCTGCGTCTCGGGCTTCGACCGCTGGTATGTCTACAATGGCGGTTACAACGGCGACGGCAGGGGTTGCCGCGTCCTGCGCTGAGGACGGCTGGAATTTCATGAAACTGGTTGCCTGCGGGCGCGTGATCGCGCTCGCCGCGTTGTTGGCAGTCGCCGCCTGCAAGCCCTCGGAAGACAAGGCGAGCGAAGCCGGGCCGGCCGGCGCGACTGAATCCGCCGTGCCCAGGGGGCAGGGTTTCGACTTCTACGTTCTTTCGCTGTCGTGGTCGCCGAGCTATTGCGAGGCCGAGGGCGAGCGCGCCAATGGCCAGCAATGCCGGACGGGCAGGCCATATGCCTTCGTCGTCCACGGGCTCTGGCCGCAGTTCGAGCGGGGCTATCCGCAGGACTGCGCGCATGGCGACAGCGATGTCCCGAACGACAGGCTGCGCGGGCTCTATGACCTGATGCCGGCCGCCGGCCTGATCCGGCACCAGTGGCGCAAGCACGGAACCTGCACGGGCCTTTCGCAGGACGACTACTTCAAGGTCCTGCGTGCCGCGCGCGAAAAGGTCGAGATTCCGCAGGAATTCAGGAGGCTCGAAGCTTACCGCACATTGGCACCGGGGCAGGCTGAGCGTGCGTTCCTGCAATCGAATCCCGCGATGCGCGAAGACGGTATCGCCGTGACATGCGACAGGCGCTTCCTGCGCGAGGTGCGCATCTGCATGACCAAGGATCTCGAATACCGCGCATGTCCGGAAGTGGACAGCCGCGCCTGCCGGCTCGACAAGGTGGTGATGCCGCCGGTACGCGGGGGCTGATTTCCGCTCGCGGCGCGTTGCCTGCCATGACGTTGCTGAATATGGTCCCCGCCAAAACGGGGACCTCTCATGCCAAAACTCTTCTATTCTTCCGCTTCACCCTACAGTGCCAAGGTTCGCATGGCCGCCGCCTATGCGGGCATCGACGTCGACGCAGTGACGGTCGAGACCGGTCCGCAGCCGACAATGCTGACGGACGCCAACCCGCTCGGCAAGATCCCGGTCTGGATCACCGACGAAGGCGACGGCATCTACGACAGCCGCGTCATCACGCAGTATCTGAACCGGCTTTCCGGCAACAAGCTGTTCCCGCGCAATGCCGAGAAGCGGCTCGATGCGGAGCGTATGGAGGCGTTGGCCGACGGCCTCTGCGACTGCCTGCTTGCGATCGTCTACGAGCGACGGTCGCGGCCGGAGGAGATCGTCCACCAGCCCTGGATCGACAAGCAATGGGCGAAGGTTGTGCGCGTCCTCGATGTGCTCAACGCCAATCCGCCGAAGCTGCCCAAGTCGATCACGGCCGGCCAGATCGCCCTGCGCGCGGCGATCGGCTATATGGACCTGCGCTTCGCCGGCAAGTGGGAGAAGGGCCGCCCGCGCCTCAAGCGCTGGGCCGCCCGCTTCGACGAGAAGTTCCCCGAGCTCAAGGCGGTCATCCCCCAGGGTTGACCGCGGCCAGGCAAAGCTGGCTGCGAAAAGGCAACAAAAAAGCCGGGCTTGCGCCCGGCTTTCTCGTTCGTACCGATCCTTCGGATCAGAACTTCATACCGACGCCGAACTGGATGCGGTGATCCTTGCTCGAAACTTCGGTCGAGGTGCCGCCGAGGTTGTAGTCGTCGCTGCCGAAATCGGTGTAGCGATACTCGACGCGGCCGAAGACCGTCTCGGTCAGCTTGATGTCGGTGCCGACGCCGGCGGTCCAGCCGAGAGCGGTGTTCGAATCTTCGCCAACGGCGTTGCTGACCTCGATGTTCTTGAGGGCACCACCGGCCGTACCGTAGATCAGGATGTCAGGCGAAACTGCGTAGCCGAGACGGGCGCGCAGCGAGCCTTCAAAGCCGCCCTTGACGTCGAGGTCGCCGTTGTCGCCTTCCACGCCGCTGTAGCCGATGTCGCCTTCAGCGCCGAGGACGAAGTTTTCCATCTGGTAGTTGTAGCCGAGGAAGGCGCCACCGAGGAACCCGTCGGTGTCGACGTTGGTGCCGCCGACGTCCGATTCGCCGCTGAAGCCGTAGCCGAGGAACACACCGGCGTAGGGCCCGCCCCAAGTGGCGACCGGGGGCAGCTCCATCGGAGCGGCAGGTGCCGGGGGCTCTTGCATAACGGCGTCGGCAGCGAAGGCAGGCATCGACGCCAGCGCGACCAGACCGAACGCGGCCGCGAGCGGACGGGCGTGCTTGAGAATGGCAGTCATTGTTTTACTCCTTAAGCCAACTAGACACTGGCTTGCTTTCAAAATGGCGCCCTAGATCCGTCGGGGGGAGAAACGGCGTGGGCACCGAACGGTTCCGAATGTCGTGTCCAAATGCGGCTGAACCGAACCTGAAGTGAGGTGATTAACCGGCGCAAATGAGACAGAACCGTGACGTTGCTCTAATACAACAACTCTGTCAGCAGCCTCACCGGCGTTTCGCCGCAGCCCGCTTGGTGCAAGGGGTTCGGCGTTCTATATCTCCTTGGCCGGCATATGTTTTCCGGCCCGTTTCGGAGGCGGTGCAGGGCAGTTCGCCACATTGCTGCCCCATCGTTGAACGGGTCTTTACAGGGATTAACGCAATGCAGCGGCGGGTGTCGCAGCGGAAGCTGAAAATGGATGCTTGAAAGGAGCTTTGATGGCGAATTTGGTTGGCAACGTGCTGGTGACCGGAGGCGCCAAACGCATTGGCCGCGCGATCGTCCAAGATCTCGCAGCGCACGGATTCGGAGTGGCCATCCATTGCGGCCGCTCGCGCCGGGAGGCCGATGACCTCGCCGCCACCATCACCGCCGGTGGGGGCCCTGCCGTCGTGCTGCAGGCCGATCTCACCGACATGGCTGCCGTGGATCGTCTCGTCGCGGAAGCGCAGTTGGCGCTCGGTCCGATTTCCTTGCTCGTGAACAGCGCTTCCGCCTTCGACAACGATTCGATCGCCGATTTCGACTGGGAGACCTGGGACCGGCATTTCGCGCTGCACGTGAAGGCGCCAGCGCTTCTGGCGAAGAATTTTGCCGCGGCGCTACCCGCGGGCATGGAAGGCCTTATCGTCAACATCATCGACCAGAGGGTGCTGAAGCCGAATCCGCATTTCTTCTCCTATTCGCTTTCGAAGGCAGCTCTCTGGGCCGCGACCAGGACGATGGCGCAGGCGCTTGCGCCGCGTATCCGCGTCAACGCCATCGGCCCGGGTCCGACGCTGCCGAGCCCGCGTCAGGATGAGGCCGCCTTCGCTGCGCAGCTCGACGGCCTCCTCCTCAAGCACGGGCCGGCCCTTGCCGAGTTCGGCGCGACGATTCGCTATCTGTGGGAAGCAAGGTCGGTGACCGGCCAGATGATCGCCATCGATGGCGGCCAGCATCTTGCCTGGCAGACCCCCGATGTGACAGGCATGGCGGAATGAGTTCACGCGAATCCGACAGCAGGCTGAGCCACGCCAAGGCGGGCAGGGCGGCCGACGACTTGCCCGACATCGACCTCGACGACGACGAGGCGGTGGAGCAGGACGTCGCGCCCAGCGGCCCGGACCTTCCGTTCACCTCCATCGACTGGACGCCGCATGCTGGAGATGCCGACGGAATGGTCGGTGCCGAGGTGATCCAGACCCTGGTGAAGCGCCTGCCCAACGCGCCGGGCGTCTATCGCATGATGAATGCGGCGGGCGACGTGCTCTATGTCGGCAAGGCGCGCAGCCTGAAGAAGCGCGTCACCAACTACGCGCAAGGGCGCTTCCACACCAACCGCATCGGCAAGATGGTGCGCGAGACGGCGACGATGGAATTCGTCGTCACCCGCACCGAGATCGAGGCGCTGCTGCTCGAGGCCAATCTCATCAAGCGGTTGCGCCCGCGCTTCAACGTGCTGATGCGGGACGACAAGTCGTTCCCCTACATCATGCTGACCAGCGACCACACGTCGCCGGGCATCTACAAGCACCGTGGGGCGCGCTCACGCAAGGGCGGCGACTATTTCGGCCCCTTCGCCTCGGCGCAGGCGGTCGGCCGCACGATCAATTCGCTGCAGCGCGCCTTCCTGCTGCGCAGCTGCACTGACAGCTTCTTCGACAACCGCACGCGGCCATGCCTCTTGTTCCAGATCAAGCGCTGCGCCGGGCCCTGCACCGGCGAGATCTCGCGCGAGGGTTATGACGAACTGGTACAGGAGGCGAAGGACTTCCTGTCCGGCCGCAGCCAGAAGGTGAAAACCGAGATTTCGGGCCAGATGCAGCAGGCGGCCGAGGCGCTCGATTTCGAGCGCGCCGCGATCTACCGCGACCGCCTCGCGGCGCTGTCGCACGTGCAAAGCCACCAGGGCATCAACCCGCAGACGATCGACGAGGCCGACGTCTTCGCCATCCACCAGGAGGGTGGCCAGACCTGTATCCAGGTGTTCTTCTTCCGCACGGGCCAGAACTGGGGCAATCGCGCCTACTTCCCCAAGGCGGATCCGGCTCTCGAGGCTGCGGAGGTATTGGGCTCGTTCCTGGCCCAGTTCTACGACGACAAGCCGTCGCCGCGTTCGATCCTGCTGTCGCAGACAGTCGACGAGCAGGAACTGCTGGCGGAAGCTCTTTCGACACGCGCCGGCCATCGGGTGGCGATCGCGGTGCCGCAAAGGGGCGAGAAGAAGGACATCGTCGATCAGGCGGTGCAGAACGCCCGCGAGGCGCTGGGGCGCCGGCTTGCCGAGACATCGACGCAAGCGAGGCTGCTCGAAGGTTTTGCCCAGACATTCGGGCTGGAGAAGCCGCCCGTGCGCATCGAGGTCTACGACAACTCGCACATCATGGGCACCAACGCGGTTGGCGGCATGATCGTCGCCGGGCCGGAAGGCTTCGTGAAGAACCAGTACCGCAAGTTCAACATCCGCTCGACCGACATCACCCCGGGCGACGATTTCGGCATGATGCGCGAAGTGATGACTCGCCGCTTCTCCCGGCTTCTAAAGGAGCATGGAGAGGAGCAGCCGGAGAGCGACGACGAACTCGCCGGCAACGCTTCGTTCCCGGCCTGGCCGGACGTCATATTGATCGACGGCGGCCAGGGGCAGATGACGGCGGTGCGGGCGATGCTCGCCGAACTCGGCATCGAGGACCGGGTGGTGGCGATAGGCGTGGCCAAGGGCCAGGACCGCGAAGCTGGTCGCGAGCGTTTCTTCGTCAGGGGCAAGGAGTCGTTCTCTCTGCCGGTGCGCGATCCCGTGCTCTATTTCGTCCAGCGGCTGCGCGACGAGGCGCACCGCTTCGCCATCGGCTCGCACAGGGCGCGGCGCAAGAAGGAGATGGTCAAGAACCCACTCGACGAGATCGGCGGCATAGGGCCGGCGCGCAAGCGGGCGCTGCTGCTCGCATTCGGAACGGCCAAGGCCGTCAGCCGTGCGGCGGTCGAGGATTTGATGGCGGTGGAAGGTATTTCGGAATCAATAGCGCGCCTTGTTTACAACCATTTTCACGACAATTGATGGGCGCGGTTGGCGTCCGATTTGAGACTGGCCTATCTATAGCCCGTTGACCCTTTGCATACCCTTCTGATTTCACTACGCAGACGAAAGAGCATAAGAGAAACCATGGCCCAGCGCGCATTCAACCTGCCCAACATACTTACCTACGCGCGCATCCTGGCAGTGCCGCTGGTTGTGCTCTGCTTCTTCCTCGAGGGGCGCCTGCAGTCGAGCGACTTCGCCCGCTGGAGCGCGCTTGCGATCTTCATCGCCGCCAGCCTGACCGACTATCTCGACGGCTATCTGGCGCGCGCGTGGAAGCAGACTTCCAACATCGGCAAGATGCTCGATCCGATCGCCGACAAGCTGCTGGTCGCGACCTGCCTGCTGCTGCTCGCCGCCGACACCGACAACCGCGGCGGCATCGCCGGCTGGTCGCTCTGGGCCGCGATCATCATCCTGTGCCGCGAGATCCTCGTTTCCGGCCTGCGCGAATATCTTGCAGCGCTCAAGGTCAGCGTTCCGGTCACCCAGCTTGCCAAGTGGAAGACCGCCATCCAGATGGTCGCCATCGCCTTCCTGCTTGCGGGCCCCGCCGGCGACAAGATCTTCCCGCTGACGACGCAGATCGGCCTGACGCTGCTCTGGATCGCGGCGATCGTGACCCTCTACACCGGCTACGACTATTTCCGCGCCGGCCTCAAGCACATCATGGACGAGTGAGGCGATGACGAAGCTCATCTATTTTGCCTGGGTGCGCGAACGGATCGGCAAGGCCGAGGAAGACGTCGAGTTGCCGGCCGAGGTGAAAACGGTCTCCGATCTCCTGCTGTGGCTCAAGTCGCGCGGCGAGGAGTTCGAGGCCGCATTGCAGCATCCCGAGGTGATCCGCGTGGCGATCAACCAGGAGCATGTGGATCATCGCGAGGCGGTGACGGGCGCGCGCGAGATCGCGCTGTTCCCGCCGATGACGGGGGGCTGAGGCCGTGACCGCCGTCGCGCCGACGGTGCGCATCCAGGCGGCCGATTTCGACGTCGCTGCCGAGATCGCGGCGCTGACCGAGGGCCGGGCAGATGTCGGCGCCGTGGTGACCTTCACCGGGCTCTGCCGCGACGAGGCAGGCACCCTGTCGGCCCTCGAACTCGAGCATTACCCGGGCATGGCCGAGGCCGAGATCGTCCGCATCGCCGGTGAGGCGGTCGAGCGCTGGCCGCTGGCCGGTATCACCGCGATCCACCGCTATGGCCGTATCGCTCCGGGCGAAAACATCGTGCTGGTGGTCGCCGCTTCCACGCATCGGCAGGCGGCGTTCGATGCGGCGAGTTTCCTGATGGACTATCTCAAGTCGCGCGCGCCCTTCTGGAAGAAGGAACATCGCGTGGACGGCAGCGAGGGCGGCTGGGTGGACGCCAAGGAAAGCGACGATGCCGCGGCCGCCCGCTGGGCGAAAACCTGAATCAGCGCTTCAACCTCGTCATCGAACCACCGCAATCCTTGCTCCTTCTGTCGCCACGGACTGATGGTCCTGTGCTGGTGGGTTCAACGATGCAAACGGAGTGGTGCTCATGATCGGCAAGCTTGCAGAGTATTTCATGTTCGGCGTCGCACCGCTGTTGGCGGCCATGCTCGTGTTGCCGGTAGCCGCCTCAGCGGAAGAAAAGACGATCACTGGCGAAGTGCTCTACCGCGAACGCATCGCCTTGCCACGGCAGGCTGTCCTCACCGTCCAACTGATCGACGTGTCCCTCGCCGATGCGCCCGCCAAGGTCCTGGGCCAGCAGAAGATCGCTCCGGCCGGACAGGTGCCGATCAAGTTTACCGTCCCCTTCGATCCCGCCGCCATCCGGACCGGCATGAGCTATGCCCTCCAGGCCCGCATCACGGTTGACGATCGCCTGTGGTTCATCAACGACGTGCGCTATGCGGTCGATCCGCTCAACGCCGGCCCGCAATCGATGCTTCTGAAAATGGTCAGGCAGTCCGCACAGGCCGAGGACGTAAGCATCTTTGACCAGGACTGGGTCGTCGAGGACATCGACGGCACCGCGGTGACCGACAAGATCAAGACGACGATGCGCATCGCCAAGGACGGCAAGGTGTCCGGCCGCGGCGGCTGCAACGGCTATTTCGGCAGCGCCAAGATCGATGGCACCACCATAGCGTTCGGCCACATGGGAGCGACGCAGATGGCATGCGAGCAGGCGGCGATGGACCAGGAGCACAAGTTCCACCAGGCGCTCGGTCGCGTCACAGCCTTCGCGCTGGCCGAGGGCAAGCTTGTCCTCGCCGACAAGGATGGCAAGGCCGTCCTTCGCTTTGCGGCCGGCAGCTGATTGAATCGTTTTCGCCGGAAATGCCGCCAAGCCTTTGAATTGCTGGCCTGTTCAGCAAAACGAGAGAGAAGGTTCAAATGAAAAAGCCGGGGCGCGAGAGCCCCGGCTTTTCGTAGATGTCAGGCAGGTTGCCGGCCGATCAGCCGACGATCTCGGTGCCCGAGAACCAGTAGGCGATCTCTTCGGCAGCAGTCTCAGGAGCGTCCGAGCCGTGAACCGAGTTCTCGCCGATCGACAGGGCGTGCACCTTGCGGATGGTGCCCTCGTCCGCGTTGGCCGGGTTGGTGGCACCCATCACTTCGCGGTTCTTGGCAATCGCATTCTCACCTTCGAGAACCTGCACGATCGTCGGGCCCGACGACATGAACTCGACCAGCTCGCCGAAGAAGGGGCGTTCCTTGTGGACGGCGTAGAAGCCTTCGGCCTCGCGGCGGCTCATCCACACGCGCTTGGAAGCGACGACGCGCAGGCCCGCATCCTCGAGCATCTTGGTGATAGCGCCGGTCAGGTTGCGCTTGGTCGCGTCCGGCTTGATCATCGAAAAGGTGCGTTCGATCGCCATGATAGGTCCTTGTGATCTGGGGATTTGCAGTGTGGCGGGCTCTATACAGGCCGCCCGCCACATTGCCAAGTGGCCTAGGCGGCCGCGGCGACGCGCCGTCCCATGCCATCGTGCAGGTCGAGGCAGCGTTCGAACCATGCGGTGACGGGGTCATCCTTTGGGAGCACGCCGTAGGGCGAGGCGACCCGCACCCACTGGAACGCGCCATAGACGATATAGTCGGCGAAAAGCGGCCGCTCACCGCCGATCCAGGGCTGATAGGCAAGCATGCTGCGCAGCGGCTCCAGCGAAGCACGGAAGACCGAGAGGCCGGCATCGCGCGCAGCGGTCACCTCCTCGAGCGTCTTGCCGAAACGCGCCTCCCGGCTTTGCCGGAAATAAGCCGCGTTCTCCTCGTCCTGCATCCCGTGCAGGGCCGTAAGCGCAGCCATGCCGAGGTAGGGATGCAGGGTCAGCTGCGACCAGCGCTCGACGAAGCGCGCATGCGCCTTGCCACCTTCGCCGCCAAACAGCGTCGGCCGTTCCGGATAGGCCTCTTCGAGATGGAGCGCGATCGCGAAAGAGTCCGAGATCAGCTTGTCGCCGTCGCGAATGACCGGGACGGTCTTCGCAGCGCCGTTCTCGATTTCGGGCACCCCCAGGAAACGTGTCGGGACGGAGCGAAAATCGAGCCCCTTGTGCGCCAGCGCCATCGCTGCCTTCCAGCAATGCGGGCTGAAGGGACGCGATGCGTCGCGTCCGACGAGGTCGTAGAGAAGAATGGTCATTGGCGATGGTCCAGGATGCACTTAGGAAGGGTTCTGAAAGAAGTACGAAGCACCGAAGGATCTTCGATGAAGCAGCATTTCATGATGTTGGCCGCCTACAATCAATGGGCCAACGAGCGGATCTACGAGGCCGCATCCGATCTTTCTTCGGAAGAGCTGGTACGCGACACCGGAGCCTTCTTCGGGTCGATGATCGGCACGCTCAACCATATACTGGTGGCCGACCGGATATGGATGAAGCGTTTCACCGGGGAGGGGGACGCTTCGGCTGCCCTCGACACCATCATCCACGAGGATTTCGCCAAACTGCGCGCCGCGCGGCAGGCCGAAGACAGGCGGATCGTCGAGTGGGTCGGCGGCCAAGGTGAAAAGGCGTTGGCCGGTCGCTTTACCTACATGACGGTGACCGACATGCGGACGATCTCACAGCGGCTCGCGCCTGCCCTCGATCACGTCTTCAATCACCAGACACATCACCGCGGTCAGGCACACATGATCCTGACGGTTCTCGGTCGCCCGTCGGTAACCCTGGACCTGGTCTATTTCCAGCGCACGGAGGACGGCCGGTCCTTCGCCTGAGCCAAAAGGTGCCGGCCTGTCGACCGGCACCCCATGTTCGGGCGATCAGCGGACGATCGTCACCGGGCAATGAGCCGCAGACACGACTTCGGTGGCGACCGAGCCCAGGAACAGGCGCTCGAGATCGTTGGTCACGCCGGTGCCCATGACGATGTGGTCGAAGTTCTTTTCCTTGGCATAGGAGGCAACCGCGGAGGAGACCTTGTTTCCGGTCACCACGACGGTATCGAAGCCGGAGAGCCCCGCGCTGGTGGCGATCTTCTGGCCATGCGCCAATTGCTCATGGATCTGTGCGTTCGCCGCCGACACCAGCGTTTCGTCCCAGTGCCAGGTCTTTGCGATCCTGTCCGGCGGAATGGTGTTCACATGCACGAAAGTCAGCTTGGCGTTCGTTTCCTTCGCCAGTTCCACGGCGCAGGCCGCAGCGCGGTCCGAAGCGTGTGACCCGTCGACGGCGCAAAGGATTTTCTTAGGCATGGCTTCCCCTTCTTTGTTGGATCTCGTTGGATCTCTCGTTGATTTCACCAGAGTAAATTTAATTTCGCAGCAATAAAATGCTCGCGAAAATGTCGCGGGTGCGGCGGATTGTCGCATCTGTCGGGCGGCTCCCTCGTTCATGCAACGGCAGGCCGGCTGGATTGTCATGAAGTGTCTGGATCATCGCTTCAGCGGGGCGAGGACGCTTGCCTTGTCCAGCGGCATCCAACAGAAGAGGCGAACCTGGGGACGGTGGCGCTTTCGCTTGCCGCCCAGTCCAGCCAAGCGGGGATTTTCGGTGCGCGTTCAAGGCGAGAGGCTCGGCCAGACGATCGTCCTCCTGCTGATCGCGGGGTCGGGCGCGGTCGCGATTGCGCGCGGCATGACCCTGACCTTCCTGGCCATCCGCCTGCAGAAGGACTTCGGCCTCGGCCCAGCGGCCATCGGAATGCTGATCGGCGCAGGTCCGCTGCTCGGAGCCGCTGCCAGTCCCTTTGCCGGGACGCTTTCAGACCGCATCGGCCGCCGCAGCGTCTTGACGGTGGCCCTGCTTTTCGCCGGCCTCGGGCTGATTGGGCTGGGACTGGCGCAATCGGTCGCCGCCTTTGCCATTGCTCATATCGTTTCGTCGGTGGCGGCAGCGGTCTATGAGCCTGTCTCGCGCGCGCTGATGAGCGACGCGGCACCGGAGAAGCTCAGGCTCAAGGTGTTTTCCTGGCGTTATCTGGTCATCAATGCCGGCTGGGCCGTCGGTCCTATGATCGGCATAGCCATCGGCGCCAACTCGCCCATGCCCTTCGTCATCGCCGGCGTCGTGCACTTCGGCTTCTCTGCCGCGATTTTCTTGATCGTGCCTGCCGTCTTCGCAAGCGCCACGGGCGCGAGCACCGCCTCGCAGATGCCCGGGTTTCGCAGGTTGCTCGCCACGTTGCGCGACCGCAGGCTGATCTTCTATCTCGGCGGCGGCACGCTGCTGCTTGCGGTCTACGGCCAATGGTCGGTGACCCTGTCGCAGTATCTGACGACCAACCTCGAGGACGGTGTCACGATCTTCGCCTGGCTGGTCACCACCAACGCGGCGGTCGTGGTGCTGGCAACCGCACCTGCACGGATGCTGATCGAGAAGATCGGGCCGATGAAGGCCATGGTGCTCGGCTGCATCCTGTTCCTGGGCGGCGAACTCGGCTTCGCCGTCGCCACCAACGCCACCATGCTGATCGGCTTCATGGTTCTGTTCACTATCGGTGAGGTGCTGGTCGTGCCTTCCGAATATGTGCTGGTCGACCGTATCTCGAACGACGGCAACCGCGGGGCCTATTTCGGCGCCCATTCGCTGTGCGCCGTGGGCAATTTCTTCGGGCCGCTGCTCGGTGGGATGGTGCTCGGTGCGTTTGGCGGACAGGGCATGTTCCTGCTGTTTGCGGCATTCGCGGCCGGCTCCGCGATCCTCTTCGCGCTTGGCCACGCTTCGCCCCCGCCCGCGTCGCTGGATGGCCGCGCCACCGCCCTTGGCGGCGAGGTGGCCGAAGGCGCCATGCACCGCATGGGCAGACCGGCCTTCGCCTAAGGCTCCACGCGCCAAATCCCATTTTCGACCGTGCGTTGCGCCCTTGTCGGTGCGCGCGCACTTGCCATCGTCACAACACTTCGCCAGAAACCTCTCGCCATGCTTATCATCAACGACCTCTCCCTCCGCATTGCCGGACGTCTTCTCCTCGACCACGCGTCGCTGACCCTGCCTGCCGGCACCAAGGCAGGCCTCGTCGGACGTAACGGCACCGGCAAGACCACGCTGTTCAAGGCGATCACCGGCGACTTCAGCTCCGAGACCGGCTCCATCAGCATCCCCAAGAACACCCGCATCGGTCAGGTGGCGCAGGAAGCACCGGGAACCGAGGAGCCGCTGATCGACATCGTGCTCAAGGCTGATACCGAGCGCGCGGCTCTACTCGAGGAGGAAAAGACGGCGACCGATCCGCATCGCATCGCCGAGATCCATGTCCGGCTCGCCGACATCGAGGCGCATTCGGCCGAGTCGCGCGCTGCCACGATCCTCGCCGGCCTCGGCTTCGACGATGAGGCGCAGAAGCGTCCGGCCTCGTCCTTCTCGGGCGGTTGGCGCATGCGCGTGGCGCTCGCGGCGGTGCTGTTCTCCGAGCCGGACCTTCTGCTGCTCGACGAGCCGACCAACTATCTCGACCTCGAAGGCACGCTGTGGCTCGAGAACTACGTCTCGAAATATCCGCACACCGTGCTTCTGATCAGCCACGACCGCGACCTGCTCAACCGCGCGGTCAACTCGATCGTTCATCTCGATCAGAAGAAGATGACCTTCTGGCGCGGCGGCTACGACCAGTTCGAGCGCCAGATCGCCGAGCAGCGCGAACTGCAGGAGAAGGGTCGCGTCAAGCAGGAAGCGGCGCGCAAGCACCTGCAATCCTTCGTCGACCGCTTCCGCGCCAAGGCATCGAAAGCGCGTCAGGCGCAGTCGCGCATCAAGGCGCTGGAGAAGATGAAGCCGATCGCGGCGCTGATCGAAGACAATGTGCGCCCGTTCAGCTTTCCGGAGCCGGTCAAGACGGTGGCATCGCCGATTGTCGCGCTCGACAAGGTCAATGTCGGCTACCAGGCCGACAAGCCGATCCTGAAGAAAATGACGCTGCGCATCGACGCCGACGACCGCATTGCGCTGCTCGGTGCCAACGGCAACGGCAAGTCGACCTTCGCCAAGTTGCTGGCCGGGCGTCTTCAGGCCGAGACCGGGTCGGTGACGATCGCTCCGGGCCTCAAGGTGGCGATCTTCGCGCAGCACCAGCTCGACGACCTTCGTCCCGAGGAAAACGCCTACGAGCACGTGCGCCGGCTGATGCCGGAAGCGCCGGAATCGAAGGTGAGGGCGCGTGTTGCCCAGTTCGGCCTGGCAACGGAGAAGATGAACACCGCCGCCAAGGATCTCTCCGGTGGCGAGAAGGCGCGCCTGCTGATGGGCCTTGCAGCCTTCGACGGGCCGAACCTGTTCATCCTCGACGAGCCGACCAACCATCTCGACATCGACAGCCGCGAGGCGCTGATCATGGCGCTCAACGACTTCCCGGGCGCAGTGATCCTGATCTCGCATGACCGCCACCTTCTCGAGGCGACCGCCGACAGGCTGTGGCTGGTCAAGGACGGCACGGTCAACCCGTATGACGGCGATCTCGAGGACTACAAGACGCTGGTGACGGGTGTGTCCGGCGACCGGCGCGAGAAGCGCGAGGCCGACAAGGCGTCCAAAGCCGACAGGCGCCGCGAAGCCGCTGCCCGTCGTGCAGCACTGGAGCCATTGGCCAAGGAGATCCGCGCCACCGAGGCGCTGATGGACCGCATCCGCAAGCGCATCGACGGCATCGAGGACCAACTGGCCGATCCCAAGCTCTACGAGAAGGATCCGACCACCGCGACCCAGCTAGCCAAAGAGCGCTCGCAACTCGCCTCGCAGTTGGAGACCAACGAGGAAAAGTGGTTGACGATGTCGGCGGAATACGAGGAAGGGATCGCCGAGTAGGCGATACCGTTTCTCGAAAACGGCGCCCGTGCCGATCTGTGCCGCCTCGGGCGCCGCTCCGCTCCCTCCGCCCTACCGCTCCTCCGGGTCGTCGAAGATGATCTGCTCCTTGATCTTGGCCGCGTTCTGCGTCGCCCTGGCGACCTCGTAGGCAGGATCGTTTCGGCGGATTCTCGATGCATCGAGAACCATTTCGCGGAACTGGTCCCAGGGGAAGTGCGAACCCGGGTCCTTTCGGCGCGTCGGGTCGAGCTTCGCGTGCGAGACGATGTATTTGAGGTTCGGGTACTTCTCCCAGCAATATCGCACGATCTCGGCCGTCTGCTCGACCTGCCACTGCGAATAGGGATCGTTCGGCTCACAGGTGTTCACGATCTCGATCCCGAGCGAATAGTCGTTCACCCGGTTCTCGCCGTGATAGACGTCAGGATGAGAGGCGGAATTGCGCACATGCCACGCACGCCGCGCCTCGTGGCATGTGGCCCAGGCGGCCACGCCATGCGCGGCCTCGTTTTCGTCCGGGACGAGCCAGTGGAAGCTCGCGGTTCCGGACTTGATCACCGAAACGGCACCGCTCGACGAACTTCCCGCGGTCGCATGGATGACGACCGCGCGAACCCCGAGGATCGGATCGACGCTCCGCATCGCCGACGCCGTGAGCGCGTAAGGGATGATGCCCGGATACCATTCCTCATGAAGTTGGACATTCTCGGGCGCCGAATCCGCGGGGAGATTGAACTGATAGGTAACTGGGTTGCCCATTGCCTTCTCCTTCATATTAGGAAAGGCAAATGTATCACTTTGGTACACCACCGAAATAAGTGGAAGTGGTCATTGGATAGGCCGAATTATCTAGAGAGGCCGGCTTTCTTGCGCTCATGTTGCTGAGCTGAAAGGCAAATCTGCTGCCGATATGACGGGAGCCCGGCTGCTGCGGGGGCTTGCCAGAATTGGCCCTATTCGCATGTGGCCAAGGAAGTCCGCGCCCCCAGAGTTCATGCCCATAGCTTGGTCGGATTGGCCCTACACGCCAACCCGACATCAGGGTAAAAGGGCGCCATGAACCAACATTCCAAGATCAGGGTCGGCCATTCGGCCTGTCCGCATGACTGCCCGTCCACCTGCGCCCTCGACGTCGAACTGCTCGACGACAAGCGCATCGGCCGCATCCACGGCTCGCGCGACAACAGCTTCACGGCCGGCGTGATCTGCGCCAAGGTCGCGCGCTATGCCGACCGCGTCCACCATCCCGACCGCTTAATGAAGCCGCTGGTGCGAGCAGGCGCCAAGGGCGAGGGGCAGTGGAAGGAAGCGAGTTGGGAAGCCGCGCTCGACCTCGTGGCGGAGAAGTTCATCGCCGCCGAGGCGAAATACGGCTCCGAGACCGTCTGGCCCTATTTCTATGCCGGTACGATGGGGCTGGTGCAGCGCGACGGCATCGAGCGGCTGCGGCACGCCAAGAAATACTCGGGCTTCTTCGCCTCGATCTGCACCAACCTTGCCTGGACCGGCTACGTGATGGGCACGGGCGCCTTGCGCGGCTCGGACCCGCGCGAGATCGGCAAGTCCGATTGCGTCGTGATCTGGGGTACCAATGCGGTCGTCACCCAGATCAACGTCATGACCCACGCGGTGAAGGCCCGCAAGGAGCGCGGCGCCAAGATCGTCGTCATCGACATCTATGAGAATGCGACGATGAAGCAGGCCGACATGGGCCTGGTGCTGAAGCCCGGCACGGACGGGGCGCTGGCCTGCGCGGTCATGCATGTGCTGTTCCGCGAGGGCCTCGCGGATCGCGCCTATCTCGAAAAATACACCGACGATCCGAAGGGGCTCGAAGCCCATCTCGCGACCCGCACGCCCGAATGGGCCTCCGCCATCACGGGTCTTTCGGTCGGGGAGATCGAGGCCTTTGCCCGTCTCGTCGGCACAACCAAGAAGACCTTCTTCCGTCTCGGCTACGGCTTCTCGCGCCAGCGCAACGGTTCGGTCAACATGCATGCCGCACTGTCGATCCCGGCGGTTACTGGCGCCTGGCAGTATGAGGGCGGCGGCGCCTTCCATTCCAATTCGGGCATCTTCAAGCTCAACGGCGAGCTATTGGAAGGCACGAAATTCCGCGACCCCAAGATCCGCTACCTCGACCATTCGCGTATCGGACCGGTGCTGACAAATGCCGAGGACGCGCTCTACGGCGGTCCGCCGGTCACCGCGCTGCTGATCCAGAACACCAATCCGGCGAATGTCGCGCCCGAGCAGCGTTTGGTTGTGCAGGGCTTCCTGCGCGACGACCTGTTCACTTGCGTGCACGAGCAGTTCATGACCGATACGGCCAAGCTCGCCGACGTCGTGCTGCCGGCGACGATGTTCCTCGAGCACGACGACATCTACAAGGGCGGCGGCAACCAGCACATTACGCTGGGACCGAAGCTGATCGACCCGCCGGAAGGGCCGCGCACCAACCACTATGTCATCGAGGAACTGGCAAAGCGCCTCGGCGTGGCGCATATGCCAGGCTTCGGCCTGACCGAGCGTCAGCACATCGACCACATTCTGGAAAAGCGCGGCCTCGGCAATTTCGACAGCCTCGAGGCTAGCCGCTGGGTCGACATGCAGCCCGAATTCGAGAGCGCGCATTTCCTCAAGGGCTTCGGCCATCCCGACGGCAAGTTCCGCTTCAAGCCGCAGTGGAACGGCGGGACCGCGCCCAACAAGCCGCCGCGCAGCATGGGCATCTTCGGCCCCTACCAGGACCTGCCGGTATTCCCCGACCACGTCGACCTGATCGAGGTGGCGGATGCCGAGCACCCGTTCCGCCTGGCGACTTCGCCGGCGCGCAACTTCCTCAACTCGACCTTCGCCGAGACGCCGGTGTCGCGCGAGAAGGAGGGTCGGCCCGAACTGCTTATCCATCCCGACGACGCCGCAGCCATGGGCGTCGCCACGGGTGATCGCGTCGAGATCGGCAACAAGCGCGGCGAGGTGGTGCTGCATGCCCGCCTGTTCGACAAGATCAAGCGTGGCGTGGTCATCGCCGAGGGCGTCTGGCCGAACTCGGACCACGAGCGCGGCGAAGGCATCAACGTGCTGACCGGTGCCGATGCACCCGCGCCTTATGGCGGCGCGGCCGTGCACGACAACAAGGTCTGGGTGCGCGTAGCGGCGTAGCGGCAGGAATTCGGCGATGGGCGGCGATCATCACCACGCAGACATGGAAAGCACGCCGGTGCCGCGGCTCTGGATGGCGCTGGGCCTGACCAGCGCCTTCATGCTTGCCGAGGTGGTGGGCGGCGTGCTGACCGGCAGCCTGGCGCTGATATCCGACGCCTCGCACATGCTGACTGACACGACGGCCTTGGCGATCGCGCTGTTGGCGATCAATGTCGGCCGCCGCCCGGCGGACATTCTGCGCACCTATGGCTACGCTCGGTTTGAGATCCTCGCCGCCGCATTCAACGCGTTGCTGTTGCTGGCGGTCGCCTTCTACATCCTCTACGAGGCCTACAAGCGCCTGTACGAGCCGCAACAAGTCGCTTCGCTCGGCATGCTGGCCATCGCGGTCGTTGGCCTTCTGGTCAATCTGGTCGCCATGCGCATCCTGTCGGGCCACAAGGACAAGAGCCTGAACGTCAAGGGCGCCTATCTCGAAGTCTGGGCCGACATGCTTGGCTCGATCGGGGTTATCGCCGGTGCGCTGCTGATCTGGTTCACCGGCTGGCAATGGGTCGATTCCGCGCTCGCGGTCGGCATCGGCTTCATGGTGTTCCCGCGCACCTGGGTGTTGCTCAAGGAATGCCTGAACATCCTGCTCGAAGGCGTTCCTGCCGGCATGAACCTCGTCGAAGTCGAACGTGCGATCACGACCGTTCCCGGTGTTGCATCGGTGCACGACCTGCACCTTTGGGCGATCACCCAGAGCAAGATGTCGCTGAGCGCGCATGCGGTTCTGGACGAGGGCGCCGATGCCGAAGCGGTACGCCGGCTGGTCGAGGCAAAGCTGCAGCAGCAATTCGACCTGCATCACACCACGCTGCAGATGGAACGCGAAAACTGCGCGCCGAGGGAACGCATTCACTGACGGGTTGCCTGCGTCATCCTGTCAGCAATGTGTCCTATTATCTCTAACAGCAGGAATGCCTATTTCTTGCCAGGCCGATGTGTCTTCGGCGCGGAACGGTAGCGGAGAGCGTCGATGGGCGGGGATGAGTTCAGGAACAAACACAACGGCAAGGGCCGCGACATGAGCCGGGATGGCCTGCTCGGCGCCGTTCTTGGCGAAGTAGGCAAGAGGTTTGGCGAAAAGGCCTCAGGCGGCCAACGCGGCGAGCCCGGGAGATGGGATTCCGGCGGGCGCGGGTCGGCAGGCAACGCATTCGGGCGCGACGGGCGCGCGAACTCCGCGAAAGTCGAACGCAGTTCGCGGAGGCCAAGGTTCGGCACGGCGGCAACGGTCGTCGTTCTGGTTGTGTGGACGCTGTTTGCCTGGGGCGGCTACAGCCTCGTCGACACCGTCCTTGCCTGGACCTCGGCCAATGCCGGGGCACTCGTGCAGACCGGCAAGGACGCCGCCGCGGCGACCGGCATCGGCACCGAGGTCGTCGGCGTCGTCGACAGCGCGCAGACCAGCGGCATCCTTGGCGGATTGGTCGGCCTCGTCGGCGCCGTGCTCAAGCCGCTGATCGTGGTCGTGTGGCTGGGTGGCGCCGTGATCATCATGGCTGCCCCCTGGCTGGTGTCGCTGCTGCGCCGGAAGTTCCGATAGGCAGCATCCGCTCCGGCGCCCTGCGATCAGGCATGATGATAGCGGAACTCCTGGGTCTTGCCGCCATACCCATAGGAGGCTGCTCGCACGTCGTGGACGTGGATGTAACTCTCCTCGTGGATGTCGCCGAGGATCCTGGCAAAGCCGTTGAAGACCGCCTGGATGTAGCGCTTCTTCTCGTCCTTGGTGTTGGTCTCGTCGGTGACCTTGATCTCCAGCGCAAAGCTCGACTTACCGTGCCTTTGCAGCGACCGGCCGGCGATGATCCAGTCGCGCGGGTCGACATAGGTGATGGCGATGGCCGTCACCTCGGGTTTCTTGCCGAGAATGGTGCTGGTGAGTTCGGCCAGCATCGCCGCCACCTGTTCGGTCAGTGTGTCGCTGCGCTGGGCGGCAATCTTGACGGTAAGAATAGGCATAATTCTTCTCCGATGATTAGATATACAACTATCCGCGCGGTTTCATTCGAGCTTTGACGCGATTGCCTTGGCCTGTTCGACGAAACCGGCAAAGACTGTTTCGCCGAAGAGTTCAGTAAGGCGTGCCGTGGTCGCCCGGCTCGCCGCGTTCAGCGCAATCTCGATGGCCAGGGCCTCGCCGGTCGGGGTGATCGCGGATTCGCGCTTGTCGCGCGTGGTCTTGTTCCGGGCGATCAGCCCCTTGGCTTCCAACCCGTCGAGCCCGCGCGTTGCGGTCGCCCGGGCGATCTTGAGTTCGTCGGCAAGTTCGCTTTGCAGCAGTCCGGGCTTCGCCAAAACGGCCCGCAGCATGAAGCCCTGCGGCGGGGTCAGGTCGAATGGCGCAAAGGCCGCTGTCCAGGTGCGGTCAAGCTGCCGTGCAAGAGCGGTCGTGTTGAAATAGATGCAGTGGTCGAACATGTCGCCAGGCTAAGGGATAATGATTGCATATGCAAATAAATTCTGCGGCATTGTTGGTGACCCGTTGCCGGGCATGGCCGCGAAAAAAGACGAGTGGCTTGTCGCGTCAGGCCAGGTCCCGCGGCCTGAGGCAGTGCGTGAGGCGCGCACCGCCGAAGTCGAGTTCGTCCCAATCGCCCTCGATTTCCAGGCGTGCGAGTGCGGCGGTCGGGAATTTTTCCGTGAGTTGCCGCAGCGCCCTCGCGTCGGAGGACGGACCGGCCAGCTTGCGGGCAAACTCTTCCAGTCCGGGATTGTGCCCCAGCATCAACAAGGTGCCGACCGATTTCGGGGTTCCCTGAACTGCACCCAGAAGGTCTTGCGGGGAGGCGCCGTACAGTTCCTCAGCGGCGGCTACCTGTGGCAGTGGCCTCGGCCAGCGGGCGCAGACGAGGTTCCAGGTCTCGCGGGTCCTCACCGCGGGCGACACGAGGGCAAGGTCGGGCAACCAGCCGCGCCTCTCGATCTCGGCACCTACGCGAGGGGCCGTCTTCTGTCCGCGCGGCGAAAGCGGTCGGTCGAAATCGGCGACCGACGGATCGTCCCAGCTCGATTTGGCGTGGCGCAACAAGAGCAAATGCCTGGTCTTCGCCATGATCGCCTCCGGCTCAGGGCGTGATACGCGCCAGCTGTTCGAGGTCGATTTCCTCCCGCGCCGGCGTTGGAGCGGAGATCGTCTCGCTACGGGTTGCGTCGTCGAAGCCCGAATAGGCCACGCGGCGGCCATCGATGCGCACCTTGCCCTCGGCGAACAGCTTGAGCGCCAGCGGATAGAGCCGGTGCTCGGCCTTGAGGACGCGCGTGGAGAGCGTTGCCTCGTTGTCGTCCACCATGACGGGGACCGCGGCCTGGGCGATGATCGGCCCGTCGTCCATCTCGGGCGTGACGAAATGCACGGTGCAGCCATGGACGCGAATGCCGGCGTCCAGCGCGCGCTGGTGAGTGTCCAGGCCCTTGAACGAGGGCAGGAGGGCAGGGTGGATGTTGATCATCCGGCCTTGCCACTTTTCGACGAAACCGGTGGTGAGCAGCCGCATGTAACCGGCGAGCGCGACGATCTCGGCGCCGAACGTGGCCAAGGCCGCGTCGATTGCGGCGTCGTGCGCCTGCTTGCTGTCGTGATCCGCGCGCGTGACAATCCTGGTGGCGATGCCGCGGCTCACCGCAATGCCGAGACCGGGCGCGTCCGCCTTGTCCGAGATGACGCCGACGATCTCGGCGGGGAAGTCCGATTCTGCGGCGGCGTCGATGAGCGCGGCCATGTTGGAGCCGCGGCCGGAGATGAGGATGACGGTGCGTTTGCGTTGCGTGCTCATATGGCCAGCGATCCGCGGTAGATGACGCCGGCGTCGCGACGCGGCACGATGCGGCCGATCGGCGTCACCGTCTCACCCGCTTCCTGCAGCACCGCCGCAACCTGGGCCGCCTGGCCCGCCGCCACGACCGTGATCATGCCGATGCCGCAGTTGAAGGTGCGCATCATCTCCTCAGGCGACACGCCGCCTGTCTTGGCGAGCCACGAGAACACGGGCGGTACCTCGATTGCCGACAGGTCGAGCTCGGCTGAGAAGTCCTTGGGCAGTACCCTGGGGATGTTCTCGGGGAAGCCGCCGCCGGTGATGTGGGCCAGCGCCTTGATGCCGTGCGTCTCGCGGATGGCCCTGAGCACCGGCTTGACGTAGATGCGGGTCGGCTCGAGCAGCGCCTCGGCAAGCGTCGGCCCGTCGGCGAAGGGCGCGCGGTCGCCCCACTTCAGGCCAGACTTCTCGACGATGCGGCGGACCAGCGAATAACCGTTGGAATGAACGCCTGAGGAGGCGAGGCCGAGCAGGACGTCACCTTCGACCACGTCGTCGGTGGGCAACAGCTGACCACGTTCGGCAGCACCGACGGCAAAGCCGGCAAGGTCGTAGTCGTTGCCGTGATACATGCCGGGCATCTCGGCGGTTTCGCCGCCGATCAGCGCGCAGCCCGCCTGGCGGCAGCCTTCGGCGATGCCCGAGACGATGTCGGCGCCCTGATTGGGGTCGAGCTTGCCCGTGGCGAAATAGTCGAGGAACAGCAGCGGTTCGGCGCCCTGGACGACGATGTCGTTGACGCACATGGCGACGAGGTCGATGCCGATCGTGTCGTGCTTGCCGGCGTCGATCGCAATCTTCAGCTTGGTGCCGACGCCGTCATTGGCGGCAACGAGGATCGGATCGGAGAAGCCGGCCGCCTTGAGGTCGAACAGCCCGCCGAAGCCGCCGATCTCGCCGTCGGCGCCGGGACGCCGCGTCGACCGCACCAGTGGCTTGATCTTCTCGACCATCAGGTTGCCCGCGTCGATGTCGACGCCCGCCTGCGCGTAGGTGAGACCCTTGCTGCCTTCGCTCATCGTCAAATCCTGATGCCTTTGCGCTTTTGGGGGGCTATTCGCATGAACCGACCCTTCCCGCAAGCGACAGCGGCCCCGTGCGATCTCCTGCTGCGTCCAAAGTCGTGGACAGGCGCACCGGCCTTGTGGTCCCTTGCGGCGGCAGACAGTCTCGCCCATGTATCGTGAAAAGACAAAGACGGGATGAGGTTGTGACTATTCCGAACATGATCACGATCATGAGGCTAGTCCTCGTGCCGTGCGTGATCTACGCCATGCTTTCGGGAAGCTGGGACTGGGCCTTCGCCGGCTTCGTCCTTGCTGGCGTGTCGGATGGCGTCGACGGCTTCATCGCCAGGCACTTCAACCAGCGGTCCAAGCTCGGCGCCTATCTCGATCCGATGGCCGACAAGCTGCTCCTGGTCAGCGTGTTCGTCGTGCTCGGCATCATGGGTCACCTGCCTCTGTGGCTCGTCATCCTTGCCGTCTCGCGCGACGCCCTCATCGTCTGCGCAGTGCTGCTCTCCACCGTCATGGGCAATCCGGTGACCGTCCGGCCGCTGATGGTGTCGAAGGTCAATACCGCCGTGCAGATCGTGCTGGCGGCAATTGTGCTTGCCGAACTTGCCTTTACGTTCGTTCTCGGGCCTGTTCGTCCAGCGTTGATAACGCTCTCCGGCCTCTTGACCGTCGCTTCGGCTGCGGCCTATCTCGTGGCTTGGCTGAGGCATATGAGCGGCTATGGCGAAGGCGAAACTCCCGACTGATAACGAGGCGGCCGAGGAGGCCGCCGCGGCTGCGTTCCGCAAGCAGATACGTTTCTGGCTGATCTTTGCCGTCCTCTTCGCCGGCTTCCTCTATCTGTTCAGCGACATCCTGCTGCCCTTCGTTGCCGGCATGGCGCTCGCCTATTTCCTCGACCCCGTGGCCGACAGGCTGCAGCGGCTCGGCCTGTCACGGGTGATGGCGACGATTGTCATCCTCATCTGTTTCATCGTGCTGCTGACGTTGGCGCTGGTGGTGCTGATCCCCGTGCTGGCTTCCCAGATGGCCGACTTTGCAGCCAAGGTGCCCGGCTATGTCGAAAAGCTGCAGCAACTCGTCACCAACTACAATCCGCAGTGGCTCGAGCAGCGTTTCGGCGTCGATGCGGCGGGCCTGCGTGAAGGGCTCAACTCGCTGCTCAGCGCCGGCTTCGGCTTCCTGACGACGGTCTTCCAGTCGATCTGGAGTTCGGGCGTTGCGCTGTTTTCGATCGCCAGCCTCTTCGTCATCACACCCGTGGTCGCCTTCTACATGCTGCTCGATTGGGACCGCATGGTCTCGGTGGTCGACAGCTGGGTGCCGCGCGACCACGTCGAGACCGTGCGCCAGCTCGCAACCGACATCAACGCAGCCACGGCCGGCTTTGTGCGCGGTCAGGGAACCCTCTGTCTGGTGCTGGGCGTGATGTACGCCTTCGGCCTGACGCTGACGGGCCTGAATTTCGGCGTTCTCATCGGGCTGTTCGCCGGCCTGATCAGCTTCATTCCCTATGTCGGGTCGCTCACAGGGCTGGTGCTTTCGGTCGGCGTCGCCTTCGTGCAGTTCTGGCCCGACTGGACGATGGTCGTGGCCGTGGCCGCCGTCTTCTTCGTCGGCCAGTTCATCGAAGGCAACATCCTGCAGCCCCGGCTCGTCGGCAAGAGCGTCGGCCTCCATCCGGTCTGGCTGATGTTCGCGCTGTTCGCGTTCGGCGCGCTGTTCGGCTTCGTCGGGCTGCTGGTCGCGGTTCCTGCCGCGGCTGCCATCGCCGTGTTGGTCCGCTTCGCCATCTCGCGCTATCTCGACTCGCCGCTCTACCACGGCCATTCTGACCACGATCGGCGCAAGGCGGCCAAGTCCGATCCGGAACAATGAACGTGACGCAAGAGCCCCAGAAACCGCGCCAATTGCCGCTCGACCTCGGCCACTCGCCGGGCCTGTCACGCGACGACCTCGTCGTCTCGCAGGCCAACGCCCAGGCAGCGGCCCTGATTGACCGCTGGCCCGAATGGCCGGCGCCCGTGGTCCTGCTTGCCGGACCGGCGGGCTCGGGCAAGTCGCATCTGGCGGCGATATGGCGTGAGCAGACCGGTGCGGTGGAGCTTTTGGCGTCGGACATTTCTGCCCATGTCGGAGAGATCGGAGCCCAGTCGGTGCTGATCGATGATGCCGACCAGGGCAGGCTCGACCAGGAGGGCCTGTTCCACCTGATCAACACGGTCCGGGGCGCGGGCTCGCACCTCCTGCTCACAGCGCGCAGCTTCCCCGCGTCCTGGGGCGTCACCCTGCCGGATCTCGCCTCGCGCCTGAAAGCAGCGGCAACCGTCGAGATCGAGGAGCCCGACGACCTTCTGCTGGCCGGGGTTATCACCAAGCTCTTCGCCGACCGTCAGGTAGAGGTCGAGCCGCATGTCGTGCAGTTCCTTGTCCGCCGCATCGAGCGGTCGCTCTCGACCGCCATCCGCGTCGTGGAGAAACTCGATCGCGCCGCGCTGGAGCAAAAATCCCGGATCAGCCGGGCACTGGCTGCGGAGACCGTCGATTCGCTGGACGCGGGGCAGGGCGAACTGGAGCTCTGATCGCTAGGCGATGCGCCGATAGAGCGCCTTGGCCGCCAGCAACACGGCAAGCACCGTGACGTTGGAAACCAGCCCGACCCCGACCGCAAGCGCCTTGGTCGTCTCATCCGCCGAGCCGAAGCTGAACGGGATCAGCACCGCGATGAAGACGACGCCGAGCGCGATCGGAATCCATCGATTGAGGGTCGGCGCGGTATTGGCGGATGTCAGCAGCATCGCGACCAGCAAGCCGATGCGAAACGGATCGACGAGCTGTGCGAGATAAATGTCCAGAAACGGCAATCGATGGTCCTCCCGCGTCTAGTTGCACAGGTCGACCTACGTCTGTCGAGTAGGCACTTGGTCTAGCAACGCTCAGGACGAGGCGCCGGGCAGGGTTATGCTGAGCAGCAGCCGAACGAGCGCCGATTGCTTCGACACCCCCGACTTGGCGAAGATGGAGCGCAGATGCGAGCGCACCGTTTCGCGAGCGATACTGAAATCCTCTCCGATCGCGTCGATGGAGCGGCCCTCCGCCAGCGCCGCCGCAATCCTTGCCTCGCTCGGCGTGAAGTCGAACATGACTTGGAGCATCTTGGCTTGCGGGGCATTCGGGACCGATAGCGGCATCACGACGAGGACGCTGTGGATCCGGCTGAACAGATCCAGCGCCGCACCCCTGGCGGGCAGCAGGTGGACCACTCCCGACGTTCGGCGCTCCTTGTCGGTGATGGGGAAGGATTGCGCAATGGTGCGGCCATTGCTGCGCGACGAGGCCGCCAGGGCTGCCTCCAGCAGGGCGTCCGCCTTCTTGTCGGCGATCTGCAGGCGCGTGGAGCCGTCGCGTATCACTTCGGGAATCAACCCCTCCATCGGGCGATTGCACGCAAGTAGCTGGCCTTGTGCACCGAGGACCGCAGCCGGCAATCCCAGCGTTTCGAGCATGTCGGCGCCGGCGCGGGCCTTATCCAGGCCGATCCGGGCGCTGATGGCCGCTGCACGCACGATATGCGGCCTCAGCCTGTCGAGTGCCTCGACGTAGCGGGATTCCAGCGGTCCCTTGTCGCTCGACCGTTCGAGGCCGAAGGCGAGCATGTCACCCGTGGGCAACGGGATGTAGAGCCCTGCGCCCCAGCCCATACCCCGCGGGCGAAGGAAGTCGCGATAGATCGGTTCGGTCTCCAGTTCGGCGGCGCTGTAGATGTCTGGATCGGTCACGAAACCGGGGCGGTCGAGCGCGATCGCGCGCGCCGAGCGTGTGTTCAGTTCCGTCCAGCCGTCGCGCATGAATGCGTCGAGATGAGGGGCCATCGACTGGGAGGCGACATAGGCGGAGGCGCCGCGGACGACAGTGAAGAGGCAGCCGCCCATGCCGTCTATGGCCTTGGCAAGGTCTTCCAGTAACAGCGACCACTTCTCGGGCGCGAAGGACGCCTCGTAGATCCGGTCGATGAACTGTTCGGATAGTTCCGCCATGCTACGCAGCCCCCAGCCAGCAGGTGAGCCCAACAGCGCAATGCCCCTCGATGCAACGCCTTTGAGCTGTTTGCCCGTCAGGCCGAAGCAACCCGCACGCCGGACTCCCGCCACCCTTCAATAGCGGGATAATACTGCCCATTCTTTGATCAAGATTAGATTCCGTGCGCAAATGGTCGCAGGCGCACAGGATTTTTCGGCTGGGAAAGGGGATGGCAGGAAAGAGCGAGTGGTCGGAGTGGCAGGATTCGAACCTGCGACCCCCTGATCCCAAATCAGGTGCGCTACCAGGCTGCGCTACACTCCGGACCGCTTCGGCGCCGATTTCTCTAGTGTCCTAGGGGCCATCGTGCAAGGCGTCCGGCCAAACTATTTGGGTGAAACGGACAAAAAGAACGTTGAGGGGCAGTTCGCGCTCAAAAGCACCGTCCGATGTTCAAGACATGGTCCCGTATCGCTTGGCGATCCGCACGAGTGTGGCGTTGAGGTCCTGGATGATCGGCCTGATGTCGTTGCGTCTCCAGACTAGCGCTGACGGCGTTGGGGGCAGGTCAATTTCGACGAAGCTGATTCCTGGCGTGGCGTAGTAGTCGCCGGCGCGCTTGGTCAGCATAACCAATCCCTGTCTTGCGGCTACCGCTGCGATCGCCTCCCGGATGGTGCGGACCACCGGCCCTTGGGCAATCGGCTTGCCCTGGGGGGTGTGCTTTGGAAAATGGAAATTGTCCCATTCCTCCGTGACCGATCCCGGCGTGACGCGCACGAGCGTTTCCTCGGCGAGGCGCTCGGGGTCGAGCAGCGCGAAGTGCGTGAATGGATGGCCGTCCGGAACGCAGAGCATGCGCTGGTCGCGCATGACGATCGGTCCGCTGTGCAGGGCGTCCGTGGCGACTGGCAGCCGGCAGAAGCCGACATCGACCGTCCCGTCGGCGATCGCCGAGAAATGGTTGAGATAGGTGAGTTCGGTGAACTCCAGTTCGACATCGCGGTGTCGCTCGGCAAATTCCGTCATCAGCGGCATGTGGAGTTCATAGAACCCGCCGCCGAGAAAACCGACCCGGAGTTGGCGCATCTTGCCTGCCGCCTGCCGCCTGCAATCCAGGTAGGCGGCGCGCAGCGCGATGACCGCCGGTTCGCTGCCGCGCTTGAGGTTTTCGCCGAGCCTGGTCAGCGCCACCCTTCGGCTCGTACGATCAAACACCGGCGCGCCCAAGGCGCGCTCCAGCGTCTTGATGGTCTCCGAAACCGAAGACTGGCTCATCGACAGCCTTTCGGCGGCACGCCCGAAATGCAGTTCCTGGGCAACGGCGAGAAAGCACTCAAGCTGACGTAATTCCATGATTTTCCTTGGCTCTCCGGCTCCGCGAGAAATGCATCGGCACTTCAAGATAGCCGGGCAGCTTGGCTGCATCAATCGGAAAGTCCGATTGATGCAGGGCGAAATGCGTCTTGATCGATCCGTCGCCATCCACGAGACATCCTCGTGATGCCCATTTAAGGCAGAAGAGGATTGGGAGAGTATGCATGAGCGCCGAGGCGTCCCGGAATGCTATCGTCATGAATGGATCGGCGGAGCCGATTGAATTTCCAGTCGAGGGCAGTCTTGTCCGCGGCACCTTCTATCTTCCCTCCGGCAACCGGCGCGATCTGCCCGTCGTTGTTCTCGCCCATGGATGGGGCATGGTCGCAGGCGGTGATCTCGAGGACTATGCGGCCGTCATCGTCAACTCCGGCTTTGCGGCCCTGACCTTCGACTTCCGCAATCTCGGTCGCAGCGAAGGCACGCCGCGCCAGGAAATCGATCCGCACCGGCAGGTCGAGGATTTCAGGGCGGCGATCTCCTACGTGCGTGCACGTCCCGAGGTGGACCGCGAGCGGATCGGCATCTGGGGTTCGAGCTACAGCGGCGGTCACGCGCTCTACGTGGCGGCGATCGACAAGCGGGTGAAATGCGTGGTCGCGCAGGTGCCGACCATCAGCGGATTCCGTGCTGCAAGGCGACGTGCCAGCGGCGACAAGGCGGCTCGCATGCGGGCGGCGTTCGAGGCTGACCGCGAGGCGCGTTTCGCAGGAGCGGCGCCCGTCACCATCCGTACCGTGGACAAGGATCCGAACGCGCCCGTCGCTTATCCGGGTGCTGAATCGTATGACTATATGATGGGTGAAGCGGAGCGCACGCCTGGCTGGGTGAACGAAATCACCCTGCGTTCGCTGGAACTCGCCCGCACCTATGAGCCGGGCGCTTACATGAAGCGCATCGCTCCGTCGCCCATGCTGATGATCGTAGCAACCGACGATTCCCTGACGCCGAGCGACCTGCAGCAGGACGCGTTCAACGAAGCGCATCACCCAAAGGACATGCTGCTACTGCCCGGAGGGCACTACGGCGTCTATCGCGAGCATTTCGACAAGACCAGCGCGGCTGCCGCGCAATGGTTCGCCAAGCATCTGCTCTGAGCGGACCGCAACAAACCAAGGGAGGCTAATACCTATGACAACTGCAATTGACCGACGCCAGCGACTTAAATCCTTGAAGGCGGTTTCCGTCGGAAACGCGCTCGAATGGTTCGACTGGACACTCTACGGAATCTTTTCCGTATATCTGGCGCGCAATCTTTTCGACAACACCGACAAGGCATCGGCGCTGCTGGCCACGCTGGCGGTCTTTGCCGGCGGCTTCATAGCCCGCCCCATCGGAGGGTGGGTGTTTGGGGTCATCGGCGACCGCTATGGGCGCAAACTCACGCTCGTGCTGACGATGACCCTGCTGGCGGCCACGAGTCTCGGGATAGCTCTTATTCCCACATACGCCAGCATCGGTGTCGGTGCTTCGATCCTTCTCTTCATCTGCCGCCTTACCCAAGGCCTCGCGCATGGGGGTGAATCAGGCGTCGCCTTCGCATATGTCGCCGAAATCGCGCCAAAGGAGCGTCGGGGCTTCTGGTCGAGCAGCGTCTTTGTCAGCGTCACTGTTGGCGTCATGGCGGCAACAGCGCTTGCTGCCTTGCTGACCTCAACACTTACCCCGGAGGCCATGGAAGCCTGGGGCTGGCGCGCGGGTTTTGCTACGGGCGCTGTCCTTGGTCTCTATGCTCTCATTTTGAGACGTAGCGCTGCCGAATCCTCGGTGTTCGAGGAAAATGCCGAAACCGGGCATGGCAAGATGGAGATTACCGGCCGCCAGGCGGCGAGGATCGCGCTCAACATCGTGATGCTCGGAGCAGCCTCGAATGCCGCCTACTACACCTGGGTGACATTCGCGCCGGCCACAGCCATCGCCACGCACGGCATGGATCCGTCGGGTGCATACATCGCAAGCCTGCTCGCACAGATCGCCTGCATCATTTGGCTTCCGATCTGCGGCCTGCTGTCCGACCGGTTCGGCCGAAAGCCGATGGTGATGGCGTGGGGTCTGTCGGTCATCGTGTTCACAATCCCGATCAGTTGGATCGTCAGCGATCAGCCCTGGACCTTGTTCGTGGCACAGCTGATGGGGCTCGGCGCGTGGGCTTTGCTTGCGGCGATCTTTCCGGCGCTCCTGGCCGAACAGGTACCTACCCAGGCAAGAGCGAGGGGTGTCGGTTTCGTATCCTCGCTCTCGGTTGCGATCTTTGGTGGAACCGCTCCCTATCTCAACACCTGGTTGAACTCGATCGGAATGGGCCACGTCTACATGGGATACGTCATGGTGCTGGGTCTGGTCGCCTGTATCGGCTCGCTGATGATCCGCGAAACGGCCGGCGTCGATCTCAACGACATAACCGTCCCCACCAAGCGGAAGCCTGCGTCCCGGAGCCAAGTGCTCTCGGGCCGTGCCTGACGACGCCTTTGAGGAACGCGCTCCGGGTCAACCCGGGGCGCCATCGCTGACAGGAAACAGACAGATGCAGAACAAGAAATTCGCCGAACTCTCGGGAAAAGTCGCCGTCGTGACCGGAGCAAATGGCGGGATCGGCCGCGCCACCGTGGAAGCCCTTGCAAATGACGGCGTCCGTGTCGTGATGACCGACATGCGCGAGCCCGACACGCTGCCGGAAAATGTCGAGTTCCGGCCCCTGGACGTGACGGACGTGGCGGCAGTGCGCGCGCTGGCCGAGGACGTCGCCGCACGGCACGGACGGCTCGACATCTGGGTCAATAATGCCGGCATGCTGAAGCGCCAGGATTCCCTCGAACTGGAACTCGATGACTGGCTGAAGACCATTGCGGTCAATCTCCAGGGCACGTTCTTCGGTGCCCAGGCTGCGGCCCGCGTGATGTCGAAGCGCGGAGGCGGCTCCATCGTCAACCTGTCCAGCTATGCCGGCATCAAGGCCCGTCCGAATTGCGCGGACTACGCATCGGCAAAGGCCGGCGTCGCACACCTGACGCAGTGCCTTGCTCTCGAATGGGGACATCTGGGCGTACGCGTCAACGCCATCGCTCCGGGCTTCATCGAGACGCCGATGAGCAACTGGATGCACGGCGATCCAGCCACCTATCAGGCCTATCTCGCAAAGATTCCGGCTGGGCGTCTCGGTCAGCCGGAAGAGATCGCCAAGACCGTCGTGTACCTGTCGTCCGACCTTGCTTCCTACGTGACCGGTCACGTCATTGCAGTAGACGGCGGCGCATCCAAGGCGTAGCGCGGAGACGAAAGATGGAACACTACTGGGAAGGCAAGGCAGCGGTCGTGACGGGCGGTGCCCGCGGGCAGGGCGCTGCCGAAGTTCTCAGGCTGTTACGCGCCGGAGCCGTCGGCTATGCGGTCGACGTGCTGCCCGAAGCGGATGAAAGCTGGGACGAACTGCGCGCGGCGGCGGCCAACTGGCTCGATCGGCTGAAGATTGTTCGGGCCGACGTGTCCAAGGCCGACGATTGGGACGGCCTGGCCCGACGCATCGAAGCGGACCAGGTGGAACTCTACGGACTGGTCAACAACGCCGGCATTACGCTGCGCAAGACCGTGACCAAGACGACGCCCGAGGAATGGGAACGGCTCATTGGCATCAATCTCGACGGGGCCTTCCTCGGCATCAGGGCGCTCGCGCCGCTGATCCGCAAAGGCGGTGCAATCGTCAACATCTCGTCGACGGCGGGTCTGACCGGATATTTCAGCGCAGCCTATTGCGCGAGCAAATGGGGACTGCTCGGCCTCACGCGTGCCGCGGCACTCGAACTGGCCGACCAAGGCGTCCGCGTCAACTCCATTTGCCCCGGCCTGGTCGAGACACCCATGGCCTTGAGGCCAAACGCCGAGCATGACGCAGCCAAGGCGAAAGCCTTCTTCGAGGGCAATCGCGATGCGACGCTGCTCTCGCGCGGCGCCGACCCCGATGAAATCGCCGCAGCGGTGATGTTCCTTCTCGGGCCGGAAGCCTCCTTCATCACAGGTGCTGATCTTCCGGTCGACGGAGGCATGATCGGCGGCGGCATCTATTGGCGGATAGGCAAGGCGACCGGGAATCTCTAGACCGACGCAGGTCGTGGCCCAGGCCTACCAGACAGAACCCGGTCGCTTGGCCGGGTTCTGTCATATGTGGATCGCGAGCCAAGAAGCCTCCCAGGTTTGCGCGAAGACACTCGAAGTGCCCTGCTGGATCCAGATAGTTGCTCGATCGCCAGCTACAGGCCGCACCACCGCTTGGGCTTGCTCGGCCAGAGCGCCAGTTCCGACTCGACGAGCGACTGGGCGACATCGTAGGAGCATCTCTCGCCGCAGCCGGCCTTGACCTTGGCGATCCAGCGATCGCCTTCGGGCGCAATATATTCGATCCAGAGGTCCTTGTCGGACACCATCTTGATCAGTCCCTGGGTCGCGTCCTTGGCCAGTTGGCGTTCATTGTCGCATTGCGCCAAGGGCGGATTTTCGGGCGTAACCACTTCAGCGATGCGGACCTTGCGGCCCGAGAGCCAGAATGTGCCGCCGTCACGGACGCAATCGACGCCGGTATCCGAACCGCACTCGGGCAGCGGGCGCGGCGAGTAGTATTGCTGCTCATTGGCAGCAACCTGCGAAGCACAGACCACCGAAAATGCCGCAAGTGCAATTCGATACAGGTTCATCCCAGATCCACATCGAGTAGACGGGCCAGCCTCGTGCCGGGCGCTCTATCAAGGCACTTGCCGTTTCTGCCGTCAAGACAGGGTACTCTCATCAAGAGATCCCGAACCCGCAGTGACGTGATGGGTGTCATATTTGACATTCGCGATCGTTTGGCCGACATACCGGCCATGCTGGTAATTCCCTTTGCCATTTCGAACATCCGCAAGGGCAGCCTCCAAATAGGCTAGTAGCCTGGTGCCACTAACTGCGAGAGCAAGAGCGGCACCAGGACAAGAACCCACACATATTTAGGTTTCTTGCGCGCCGTGGGCGCGGGCAACTGCGCATGTCTGGCGCTGTGCTCGCCGTCGTCCAGCGCGCCCATTCGGATGGTTTGAAATGTCGTTCAACTACAGCTTCACGTTCCCCATCAGCGGCCCGAACAAACTGCCCCGCTTCAAGGACTGGGCGGCCCAGCATGCGCCGGAGATCGCAGTCAGCCTTCCGCCTCAGGTGCCGGTAAAGAGCGAGGCGTTGACCGTTCGCCTCAAGTCCCACGAGGACCGGCAAACGCTGATGACACGGTTGTCTGGAGCGAAGCTCTAGCGAAGAAGCGCAGCGGCGGGCGAAGTCCCGCCGCTGTTGATCCGTGTGTCGGAAGTCATCCAGTCACAAAGGGTAGTGCGAGACGAGGTGATCAAATACCTAGCCCGTTGCGACCGGCAAGACGCATGGCTGCGGGCTTGATCCATCCATCTGACGACAGCAACATCCAGTCGGCTGCAGCCCATATCAGGCAACAGGTCATGAAGCTTAGGGAGAGTAACAGTCCTGGCAGGCTTTCCAGCGCCACGATCTCCCGCGAGAACGCTATGGCGCCTACAAGGACCGCGGGCACACGGCTTATCAGGACCAGGTCCTTGCAGAGGTCGGCAATCCGAATTTGGACAAGGGATCCTCGCCAGGTGGCTGTGCCACCAAGGGCGCTGCCGAATTTTCCGGCTGCGTGCAGGACACCGGCCGAGGCCGCAAGCCACAGATCGCCCACCATGACCAGTCCAGCGCCCAGAAGGATCGCGCCGATGCCGGAAAGCACATCGCCCAATCGATTGAGCTTGGGCTCAGGCGGCGCGCCGTTCGACCAGGCCTTGGTATAGACAAGGCCACCCCAGAAGAAGACGAAGGTGGCGGCGGTCAGCGCGGTCGCCGGCGGACTGCCTGCAATATGCTTAATAGCCTGATGCCAAATGGTCGCCGTGTCATTGCCGGAAACATCTGCCGAGAGTGCGACGCCTAGCCCGACGATGAAACCCAATGAATTGCCCAGATTGTAGAGGATGCCGGGATCCGAAATGCGGCTCGCCATCCGTTGCACAGCGTGAATCTGGGTCACTTTAGCGCCTTGCTGCAAGATGAATCCTGACGCGGCCGATCGATGGAAGACCGAGAGGCCAGTCGGCAAACTGACCTTGAGGATACGGTATCCAAAAGGCGTCAATGCACCGCTTGCCTTGCGTTAAAGTGCCGTCAAAATGGGCTTTTGTGGTCGTTGGACCAACAAGCGGTTAGTGCCTTGATCAAGGAAAGGCAGCGGCCGCCAAGGCGGGGTTGCGGGCGGTCGAATGCTCAAGCCGAAGCGCATTGATCGAAGCGTCGTCTGGGACTGCGTGAAACTAGATGCTGGTTTCACCGATCTGCCCGGTGACTATGAGGAAACGTGGTCGATCGCCTCTTGCGGGGGCGTACGATCCGATTGGAAGCGCAGCAAATGTCTAGCGGCGCGTCTCTGCGCTCACTTGGCGAGCGCGCGCCAACTCAGTTGCAACATGGTTGCGGGGAAATGACTGGATTAACTATTTGAATTTGTTGGCGATCCCGACAGGATTCGAACCTGTGACCATCGGCTTAGAAGGCCGGTGCTCTATCCAGCTGAGCTACGGGACCGCTGGCCGGCGCGGTGCGCCGGCGAAGGGCTTGTTCGACCTCAGTGCGTCCAGGGCATCCTGCGATCGAAACGGAAGTTGTCGGCATAGGAAATCTGCCGGCGCTTGGTTTCCTTGGGCTCCTGCACGCGGAAGGCGAGCCCTTCGCGCTCGGCGTAAGCGATGGCTTCCTCGCGCGTCTCGAAGGTCAGCTTGATCTGGCTCCTCATGTCGCCGGACGAGGTGTAGCCCATTAGCGGGTCGATCTTCTTCGGCTTCTCGGCGTCGAATTCGAGCACCCAGTGCCCGGTCTTGGCTTTGCCCGACTGCATGGCGGTCTTGGCGGGGCTGTAGATTCGCGCGGACATTCAAACCTCTCTCGTGTGTCCGCGTGGTGTCGCGGACATCCAGATGTGCCCGTCCATACTTCGCATTGGCCCCCGGGGCAAGGCGCTTGCCGGCCCGAGGGCGCGGCGAACGGCCCTGGCTCCAGCTTTGCGGTTGCCGCCGCGCAACCAATCGCGCCCTTCCGGCGTTAGGTTGCCGGAGAGGAGACGATCATGAACGAGCTAGACACCATTGCGCCGCTCGCGCTGGTTTGCGCGTCGCTTGTCCTGGCCATGATGTTCACCGGGACATTTTTCTACTAGGAGCGGACACGCACCGCAGCCGTGCCGAAACCGGCTACTCCGCAGCGTTTGCCGCGGCGAGCGCGGCCGCAATGTCTGCCTTGAGATCGTCCACGTCTTCGAGGCCGATCTGCAGGCGGATCAGCGGCCCTTCGTAGGGGCCCTTGGCGACCTTGCGATCCGTGAGGTTGACGGGAACCGCGAGGCTCTCGTAGCCGCCCCAGGAATAGCCCAGGCCGAAGATCTCGAGCGCGTCCAGGAACGCGTGTGCCTTGGTGGTGCCGCCGCCGGCGAGGACGACGGTAAAGATGCCGCTCGAGCCGCTGAAATCGCGCTTGAACAGCTGATGGTCGGGGTGGCTTTCGAGGCCGGGGTGCAGGACCCGGGCGACACCGCGCTGGTCTTCGAGCCAGCGGGCGATGTCGAGCGCGCTCTTCTGGTGGTGAGCAAGGCGCACGCCCATGGTGCGCAGTCCGCGCAGTACCTGGTAGACGTCGTCGGGGCCGGCGCAGCAGCCGAGCGTGAAGAACGCCTCGCAGAGCCTGGGCCAGCAGTCGGCATTGGCCGAAACCGTACCGCTGAGCACGTCCGAATGGCCGGCAGGGTACTTGGTCGCGGCGTGGATGGTCACGTCGACGCCGAAGTCGAGTGCCTTGAAGTAGAGCGGCGTCGCCCAGGTGTTGTCCATCATGACGATGGCGCCCGCCTTGTGCGACGCCTCGACGATCGCTGGGATGTCCTGGATCTCGAACGTGTTCGAGGCGGGCGATTCGGTGAACACCACCTTGGTGTTCCCCTTGATGAGCGCGGCGATGCCTGCTCCGACATGCGGGTCGTAATAGTCGACCTCGACGCCCAGGCGCTTGAGCATGGTGTCGGCGAAGTGGCGCGTCGGGTGGTAGACCGAATCGGTGATCAGAATGTGGTCGCCTGCCGACAGGAAGCCGAGCAGCGGAATGGTGACTGCGGCAAGTCCGGACGGTACGGCGATGGTGCCGGCCGAGCCTTCGAGTTCGTCGATCGCATGGCAGAGAGCATCCGTGGTGGGCGTTCCGCGGGTGCCATATGTGTATTTTTGGGCACGCCCCGCCATTGTTGCAGCGTCGGGATAGAGAACGGTCGAGGCGTGGACGACCGGCGGATTGACAAAGCCGTGAAAGCCGTGTGGATCGTGCCCCGAATGCGCGAGCCGCGTGTTGACGCCTTTGATCTTGCCGTTGTCCCGAGTCATGAAGTCGCATCCCTTAAGCGAAGACGCCAGCCATAGTGCGCCGGCTGGGCCGGCGCAACCGCAGAGCCCGGGTGTTCGTCTGGTCCAGATATGGCGCGGCAACCTCTTCGTGAACTTCGCCAGGACGATCGGCTTTTCGTGGCGCAGGCTGTGGCGGGCTCCGATCGGGGCTCCGGTAGCGGTCTGGCCAAGGTCGCTGGTCTATGTGAGCCTGGCGGGCGCCCTGGTCGTGGCACTGCTTCTCTTCATCGATGCTTCGACGATCGACTTCATGCTGAACCGCAAGGGTCCGCTGACGGTGGTCGTGGCCTTCGTCAGCAACATCGGCCTGTCGGAATGGTACCTGTTTCCCGCGCTGTTCGTGTATCTCGCGTCGGCAACCGCCGACTGGCAAAATGCGGGGTATCGATTGAAGTCGCGCCTGGTCCTGTGCTTCGGGCAGTCGGCCTTCCTGTTCGCCGCAGTCGCCGTCAGCGGCATTGCGGTCACGATCGTAAAAGTGGTCATCGGCCGCGCCCGCCCGTCAATGTTCGGCGAACTGGGTGCCTATCATTTCGAGCCACTGGTCATAAACAAGTACTTCTCAAGCTTCCCGTCGGGCCATGCGACCACGCTGGGTGCGGTCGCCGCCGTGCTGATGATCTGGTTTCCCAGGCATTGGCTGCTGATTGCGGTCAGTGGCATTCTGCTCTCGGCGCTGAGGGTCGTGTCGACGGCGCACTATCCATCCGATGTCACCGGCGGCTTCCTGATCGGCTGGGTGCTCACCGCAGTGATGGCGCGGATGCTGGCTGCCCGGCGGATGGGTTTTCGCCCTCGGGAGGGAAAAATCCTGCCCGCGGCGATCGGCATCCGGCAACGAAATTCGGCGTACAACTAAAGTCCGAGGGCGTTGCTGCCTCTGACTTGCCCATCCGCGGCATAGCTTTTTTCGACCTGTGGGGCGCAACCTTCCAGCAGGTCTTTCTTACTTGACCTCATAAGAATTATCGCCTTCGATGGCATTCGTGAACCGGACTGCAGCAAGGCGCTCCGCAAGGATGCGCAATCCGGGAATGGGCCGGAAGGGGATGCTGAGTTCACACATTAAAAAAGACAGGCTTCCGCCTGGAAAACAGAAAAGGGTTCGTGGGTCATGAAATATATAGCATCGGGCATTCTTGGGGCTGCCGCACTTGGCCTCATGGCCTCGGCTGCTTCGGCGGGCACGCTCGAGGACGTCAAGGCCAAGGGCTTCCTGCAATGCGGCGTCAGCACCGGCCTGGCCGGCTTCTCGGCGCCGAACGACAAGGGTGACTGGACGGGCCTGGATGCCGATTTCTGCCGCGCCGTGGCGGCTGCGGTGTTCGGCGACGCCACCAAGGTCAAGTTCACCCCGCTTTCGGCCAAGGAGCGCTTCACGGCCCTGCAGTCGGGCGAAATCGATCTTCTTTCGCGCAACACCACCTGGACGATCAACCGCGACACGGCGCTGGGTCTGAACTTCGTCGGCGCAACTTACTATGACGGCCAGGGCTTCATGATCAACGCCAAGAAGCTGCCGGGCGTGAACTCCGCGCTGCAGCTGTCGGGCGCGGCCGTGTGCGTGCAGACCGGAACCACCACCGAGCTCAACCTCGCCGACTACTTCAAGGCGAACAAGATGGAGTACAACCCGGTCGTCTTCGAGAAGCTCGAAGAGGTCAACGCCGCTTACGACGCCGGCCGCTGCGACGTCTACACGACCGACCAGTCCGGTCTCTATGGCATCCGCCTCACCTTGAGCTCGCCGGACGATCACGTCGTTCTGCCGGAGATCATCTCCAAGGAGCCGCTCGGTCCGGCCGTGCGCCAGGGCGACGACAAGTGGTACCACATCGTCAAGTGGACCTATTTCGCGCTGCTGACGGCCGAGGAACTCGGCATCACCCAGGCCAACATCGAGGAAATGAAGAACTCGGGCAATCCCGAGGTCAAGCGTGTCCTCGGCACCGAGGCGGACACCAAGATCGGCACCGATCTCGGCCTCACCAACGACTGGGTCGTCAACATCGTGAAGGGTGTGGGCAACTACGGCGAGATGTTCGAGCGCAACGTCGGTCAGGCCAGCCCGCTGAAGATCGCCCGCGGCATCAACGCTTTGTGGACCAAGGGCGGACTGCAGTACGCACCGCCGATCCGCTGATCCGAAGTCTGACCCGAGGGGCGGCGTTGCCGCCTCTCGGCATCTCTATCAGAGGGACTTCTGATGGCTACGCAGGAATTACCCCATGACGTTGGGGGCGGCCGTGCGTCGCTTCTCAACGACCCGAAGGTGCGTGGCATCTTCTTCCAGATCATCGTCGTCATTGCGCTGACCGCGCTGGTCTACTGGATCATCGGCAATACGGTTGAAAACCTAAGGCGGGCCAACATCTCCTCGGGCTTTGGCTTCCTGGGGGGGCGGGCCGGTTTCGACCTGTCCGACACGCCGATCCAGTTCGATTCGGATTCGACCTACAGCCGGGCGCTGCTTGTCGGTCTGCTGAACACCGTGATCGTTGCGGCGGCCGGCATCGTGACCGCGACCATTCTCGGCTTCCTCATCGGCGTCGGCCGGCTTTCGAACAACTGGCTGATCCGCAAGATCTGCACGGTCTATGTCGAGCTGTTCCGCAACATCCCGCCGCTGTTGGTCATCTTTTTCTGGTACTTCGGCGTGCTGTCGGTCCTGCCGCTGCCGCGCGAGAGCATCGAGTTGCCCTTCGGCTCCTACCTGAACAGCCGCGGCTTCTACTTCCCGAGGGCGGTCTGGGGCGAGGGCGCCTGGCTTGTGCCGGTGGCGCTGCTGCTGGGTATTGCCATGTCCATCTTCGTGGCGCGTACCGCGCGCCAGCGACAGATGGCGACCGGCCAGACCTTCCCGGTGGCGTGGACATCGCTTGCGCTGATCGTCGGCCTGCCGCTATTGGCGTTGGCGGCGATGGGATTCCCGCTGAGCTTCGACTTCCCGCAGAAGTCGACCTTCAACCTGACCGGCGGTTTCCAGGTCAAGCCGGAGTTCCTGTCGCTCTACCTGGCACTGTCGTTCTACACGGCTTCGTTCATCGCTGAGATCGTGCGCGCCGGCATCAGGGGCGTGAACCGTGGGCAGAGCGAGGCTGCATTCGCGCTCGGTTTGCGTTCAGGCCCGACGCTCCGCCAGGTGGTCATCCCGCAGGCGCTGCGCATCGTCATTCCGCCGCTGACCAGCCAGTTTCTCAACCTGACCAAGAACTCGTCGCTGGCAATCGCCATCGGCTATCCGGACCTGGTCGCGGTGGGAGGAACGGTGCTCAACCAGACAGGTCAGGCGATCGAGATCGTGCTGATCTGGATGGTCGTCTATCTCGGGCTGAGCCTCATCACCTCGGCATTCATGAACTGGTTCAACGCCAAGATGGCGCTGGTGGAAAGGTAGGAGGCGGGCATGTCTGAGAATGTCGGCTATGTCCGTACCGAAATGGCGCTGCCGCAACCGGCCCCGCCGCGCGATCGCGGACCGATCGCCTGGATGCGCAAGAACCTCTTCGCCTCGCCGATCGACTCGGCGCTGACGGTGCTCGGCGCTCTGCTGGCGGTCTCCATAGTGGTGCCGTTCATCCAATGGGCGCTGATCAACGCCCAATGGACCGGTACCGACCGGACCTTCTGCTCGACTGTGGCCCAAGGCGGCATCCAGCCGGACGGCTGGTCGGGCGCCTGCTGGGCCTTCGTCAAGGCCAAGTTCGGCCAGTTCATGTTCGGCCGCTACCCGCTCGAGGAACGCTGGCGCGTCCTTTTGACGGCGGCGATGTTCGTGGCACTGCTCGTGCCGATGATGATCCCCCGCGTACCGAACAAGGGCCTGAACGCCGTCCTGCTGTTCCTGGTCTTGCCGGTGGTGGCCTACTTCCTGCTGGTCGGCGGCATGTTCGGCCTGACGCATGTCGAAACCCCGCTCTGGGGCGGCCTGCTGGTGACCCTCACGCTCTCCTTCGTCGGCATCGTGGTGTCGCTGCCGCTGGGCATACTTCTGGCGCTTGGGCGGCGCTCCAAGATGCCGGTGGTGAAGATGCTGAGCGTCATCTTCATCGAGACGGTACGTGGCGTGCCTCTCATCACCGTCCTGTTCATGGCGAGCGTGATGCTGCCGCTGTTCCTGCCGGCGGGCGTCTCCTTCGACAAGTTCCTCAGGGCGCTGATCGGCGTGTCGCTGTTCGCCTCGGCCTACATGGCGGAGGTCGTGCGCGGCGGCCTGCAGGCGATCCCGAAGGGACAGTACGAGGGCGCGGATTCGCTAGGCCTCGGCTACTGGCAGAAGATGGGCCTGATCGTGCTGCCGCAGGCGCTCAAGCTGGTCATCCCCGGCATCGTCAATACGTTCATCGGCATGTTCAAGGACACGAGCCTCGTCTACATCATCTCGATGTTCGACCTGCTCGGCGTGGTCCGCCAGAACTTCTCCGACGCAGCATGGGCGTCGCCGCAGACGCCGGCCTCGGGCCTCGTCTTCGCGGCCCTCGTGTTCTGGATGTTCTGTTTCGGGATGTCGCGCTATTCTATCTACATGGAACACCGGCTCGACACCGGTCACAAAAGATAAGCAATGAAAGGGGTACCGGCCTATGGCCACTGAGAACGCAGTCAGCGCAGAGGAGTTGAAGGTCGACCGCGCCAAGATGCACATCTCCGACACCGATGTCGCCATCGACATCGTCGGAATGCACAAGTGGTACGGCGAGTTCAACGTGCTGAAGGACATCAATCTCAAGGTGATGCGCGGCGAACGCATCGTCATCTGCGGTCCGTCCGGCTCGGGCAAGTCGACCATGATCCGCTGCATCAACCGGCTGGAGGAGCACCAGAAGGGCAAGATCATCGTCGACGGCAAGGAACTTACCAACGATCTCAAGAAGATCGACGAGGTGCGCCGCGAGGTCGGCATGGTGTTCCAGCACTTCAACCTGTTCCCGCACCTGACGATCCTGGAGAACTGCACGCTGGCGCCGATCTGGGTGCGCAAGATCCCCAAGAAGCAGGCCGAGGAGACGGCGATGCACTTCCTGCGCCGGGTCAAGATCCCCGAGCAGGCGCACAAATATCCGGGCCAACTCTCGGGTGGCCAGCAGCAGCGCGTGGCGATCGCCCGGTCGTTGTGCATGAACCCGCGCATCATGCTGTTCGACGAGCCGACCTCGGCGCTTGATCCGGAAATGATCAAGGAGGTTCTGGAGACCATGGTCGGCCTCGCCGAAGAGGGCATGACCATGCTATGCGTGACCCACGAGATGGGTTTTGCCCGCAAGGTCGCCAACCGCGTGATCTTCATGGACCAAGGCCAGATCGTCGAGGAGAACACGCCGGCCGAGTTCTTCGACCATCCGCGCCACGAGCGCACGAAGCTCTTCCTCAGCCAGATCCTGCACTAGGATCGGTCACCGAACATTGATTGAGCCCGGCCCCATTTTGGCCGGGCTTTTTCGTTGCGGTTGCCGCAAACCGGGAGAGGGCGCGATGGGTAGAGCGAGAAGGGGCGTTCGGTTCCTCGGCGGCGGCGTGCTGCTGCTGGTCCTGGCGCTTCTGCTCGGCACGCTCGTGCCGCGACCTCTCATCGGCCGTTCCCCGGCCGCGGCGGCGGAGCGGCACCTGCTCGTGCTGACCAATCCCATCCATACCGACATTGCCGTGCCCATCGATGAGGCGGTGCTGCAGCGGTTCGGCTTCCTCGAAGACAGCGGCGTTCCGGCGTACGCTCAGGGTGCACGTTACCTGGTGTTCGGCTGGGGCAGCCGGGCGTTCTATCTCGAAACTCCCACCTGGGCCGACCTCAAGCCGGGCCCGCTGCTCAAGGCACTCACGCTCGACCGATCCGCATTGCATGTCGACGTGATGGGCGAGATCGCCATGCCGCATCCGGCGGTTGCGCGTTTCGAGGTCGGGGAGGCCGAATTCGAGGCGATGCTCGATTTCATCGCGGCGAGCTTCCAGCGCGATGGCTCGGCTATAAGACTCATTGAAGACGCGGGATACGGCCAGACCGATGCCTTTTTCGAGGCGAACGGCTATTTCAATGCCCTTGCCGGCTGCAACACCTGGGCCGCCGCCGCGCTGCGCAAGGCCGGACTGACAACCGGCTGGTGGAACCCGCTGCCCGTCACGCTCGGTTGGTCGCTCGGCCTCTACAACTCCGCGTCAGACCAGCCGGGCGGGGTCCAGCCGTAGAGCCAGTCCATGTCGGCCGCCAGGCCTTGCGGCGACCTGGTTTTCAAGAACAGGTTGCGTGCCAGTGCGACGGGACCGGCGGCGTGCCAGGCGAGGTGGTTGAGGGCTCCGCGGCGGGCGACTTTCGACACGCGCTGCTTGCGCGCCGCCTCCCATTGTCCGAGCGGCGCCGCCGAGGCAAGGGCCGCAGCCAGCGTGTAGGCGTCCTCGATCGCCATGGCAGCACCCTGTGCGGCGAAGGGCGTCATGGCATGGGCGGCATCGCCGATCAGCGCCATGCGCTCGGTTGTCCATGGCTTCGATGCGTCGACCGTGTGCAGCGGCCAGATGGTCCAGGGGCCGGCCGCGTCGACCAGGCGGAGAAGGGCAGGGGCGGTCCCGCGCATCGCCCGCTTCAGGTCGTCGGGGTCGGCCTCGCCAGACCATTGCTCGGCAATCGCCTTGCCTGGCGTGAAGGCGACCAGATTGATGGCTGAACCAGCGCGGACCGGATAGGCCACCATGTGGAAACCGGAATGCAGGAAGGTCGTGACGCAGTCGGTGCCGGCGATGGCCTCGAACTGCTGTCCCGCCTGGCTGTCGAGCGCGATCGTCGTCCGCCAGGCAAGTTCGCCGCTGAAGCGGCTGCGCTCGCCGGGGCCGACGAGACGCCTATTCGACGACCAGACACCATCGGCAGCTACGAAAAGCTCCGTCTCGGTCTCGGAACCGACGCCGTCCTTTTCGATGGAGATGGCCAATGTGCCCGCACGGGGTGCCGCGGACGTGACGGCGGTCCCGGTGGCGAGCGTGATTTCGGGAACCTGTGCGACCCGCGTCAGCAGCGCTTTCTGGAGATCCGCCCTGTGAATGACCAGATAGGGCGCGTTCCAGCGGCGCTCCGCATGATTGCCGAGCGGTACACGGGCGCGTTCGATGAGGGTGGCCGCATCGCGAAGGACCACCGCCTCCGGCCTAACCGCCATCGGCATGACGTGATCGAGGACGCCGAGGCCATCGAGGATGCGGGTTGCGTTGGGGGAGAGCTGGAGGCCGGCGCCGACTTCCTGCAGGACTGGCGACCGTTCGTAGATGTGGACGCCGAAGCCCCTGGCGGCCAAGGCGAGGGCGGCTGTCAGGCCGGCGACGCCGGCGCCGGCAATGACGACCTGCCGCGACTGCATGATGTCAGGCAGCTTGGTCCGCGACATAGAGGCAGCCCGCGGGCTGGGTCTCGGTGGCCTTCAGCTTTGCCGAATAGCGAAACAGCGTCGAGCAGTAGGGGCAGACCTTTTCCGAGTCGGCGCCCATGTCGAGGAACACGTGCGGATGGTCGAAGGGCGGGTTCGCCCCCACGCACATGAACTCCTTCACGCCGATCTCGATCACGGCATGTCCAGCGTCGTTCTGGAAATGAGGAATGGAGCCGCCGGCCATGGTCTTTTCCCTTCTGAGGAACCTTGTCCCTGAGCGTTTGTATCATTAGCGCCGGGTTTGCAAGATGTTGAAATGAAACTGTCGCAATTGCCTGTCAGAGGATAATCTGAGCCGGATAAGCGGCGGAACGCGGCAGTGGGGAAGGGAAGCATATGAATCAGCTTAAGCCGGTGCATACCGATTTCGTCAACGACAAGTCGTCGACCGGATCGATCAACGGCAACCCCGACCGCTTCGTCAATCGCGAGTTTTCCTGGCTGCAGTTCAATCGCCGCGTGCTCGAGCAGTCGCAGAACCCGAACCATCCGTTGCTCGAACGCGTCCGCTTCCTGTCCATCTCGGCGGGCAATCTCGACGAGTTCTTCATGGTGCGCGTGGCGGGCCTGGCCGGTCAGGTTCGCGAGGGCATCACCATCCGCAGCCCCGACGGGCGCACGCCCGAGCAGCAGCTGGAGCAGGTGCTCAAGGAGGTGGAGCGGCTGCAGGAGGATCAGCAGAAGAGCCTCTCCAGCCTGATGGAGCTGCTCAAGCTGGAGGGCATCGAGAGTATCTCGGCTGCAGCGCTCACCAAGGACGAGAAGAAGTGGCTCGAAGATCACTTCATGGAACAGATTTTCCCGGTCCTGACACCGCTGTCGATCGATCCGGCGCATCCTTTCCCGTTCATACCCAACCTCGGCTTCTCGATCGCGCTCAGGCTGCGCCATCGCAAGAACGGCGAGGAGATGACCGCGCTCCTACGCCTGCCCGTTGCGCTGCGCCGTTACATCCGCCTGCCGGACCGCAAGCGCTCGGTCCGCTTCATTCCGATCGAGGAGACGGTGAACCTGTTCATCGGCAAGCTCTTCCCCGGATATGAGGTCAACGGATCCGGCACGTTCCAGATCATCCGCGACAGCGATATCGAGGTCGAGGAAGAATCCGAAGATCTCGTGCGGCTGTTCGAGACCGCGCTCAAGCGCCGTCGCCGAGGTTCAGTGATCCGCATCGAGTTCGACAGCCAGATGCCGGCCGAGCTGCGCGACTTCGTCGCCGGAGAAACCGGAGTTTCCGCCAACCGCGTCAGCGTGCTGAGCGGCCCGCTCGCCATCAACCAGATATCGGAGATCGTTGCCCTGGCGCGCGACGACCTCAAGTTCCCGCCATTCAACCCGCGCTTTCCCGAGCGTATCCGCGACCATCGCGGCGACTGCTTCGCGGCGATCCGGGAGAAGGACTTCATCGTCCATCACCCCTATGAGTCCTTCGACGTGGTGGTGCAGTTCCTGCGCCAGGCCGCGCTGGATCCGGAGGTTGTGGCGATCAAGCAGACGCTTTATCGAACCTCGAACGACAGCCCGATCGTGCGCGCCCTGATCGACGCGGCGGAGGCGGGCAAGTCGGTGACTGCGCTGGTCGAGCTCAAGGCCCGCTTCGACGAAGAAGCCAACATACGCTGGGCGCGCGACCTCGAGCGCGCCGGCGTGCAGGTCGTGTTCGGCTTCCTGGAACTCAAGACACACGCGAAGATGTCGCTGGTGGTGCGCCGCGAGGATGGCCGGCTGCGCAACTACGTGCATCTCGGCACTGGCAACTACCACCCGATCACTGCGCGCATCTATACCGACCTGTCGTTCTTCACGACGGACTCGGCAATCGCACGCGACGTGGCGCAAATCTTCAACTTCATCACCGGCTATGCCGAGCCCGCTGACGAAATGAGCATCGCGCTGTCGCCCTATACGCTGCGCAGCCGCATCCTGAAGCACATCGCCGAGGAGATCGAGCACGCCCGCGCCGGCCGGCCGGCGCAGATCTGGATGAAGATGAACGCGCTCGTCGATCCGATCATCATCGATGCGCTCTATGAAGCGAGCGGCTCGGGCGTGGAGATCGACCTCGTCGTCCGCGGCATCTGCTGCCTGAGGCCTCAGGTGCCGGGGCTTTCGGAGAATATCCGCGTCAAGTCCATCGTCGGGCGCTTCCTCGAGCACAGCCGCATCTATTGTTTCGGCAACGGTCACGGCCTGCCTTCGGATGGGGCGATCGTCTACATCAGTTCCGCGGATCTGATGCCTCGCAACCTCGATCGCCGTGTCGAGTGCATGGTGCCGATCACCAATTCGACCGTTCATGAGCAAGTGCTCGGACAGGTCATGCTGGGAAACATCATGGACAACCAGCAAAGTTTCGAAGTATTGGCGGATGGAACCTCGCGCCGGGTGGCGCTGGACGAGGGTGAAGAACCGTTCAATGCGCAGGAATATTTCATGACCAATCCGAGCCTTTCCGGACGGGGTGACGCGCTGAAATCTCATGCGCCCAAGCGCATCGCGCAGTTCAAGCGCCGCAAGAAGGCAGAGGCGGCGGCCAACTGATGGCCGCACTCTCGCAGGGCCGGCTCAAGGACCGCCGACCGCTGTCGGTCATCGATATCGGGTCGAACTCGATACGACTGGTCGTCTATGAGGGGTTGGCGCGTTCGCCGACGCTGCTGTTCAACGAGAAGATGCTCGCAGGCCTCGGTCGCGGCATCGTGTCCACCGGCAAGCTCGATCCCGAGGGCGTGACCCGCTCGATGGACGAGTTCCGTCGCTTCCGGGCGCTGTCGGAACAGGCCGGCGCCGAGAAGATGTATGTGCTGGCAACCGCCGCCGCGCGCGAGGCCGTGAACGGTCCGGATTTCATCGAGCGAGCCGAAGCGGTTCTGGGCACCGAGATCAGGGTCCTGACGGGCCGCGAGGAAGCCTATTTCTCGGCGATGGGCGTCATTTCCGGCTTCCATCCCGCCGACGGCATTGCCGGCGACCTTGGCGGCGGCAGTCTGGAACTCGTCGACGTCAAGGGCGAATCCATCGGCGACGGCATCACGCTGCCGCTGGGCGGCCTGAGGCTCCAGGATATGGCCAAGGGGTCACCGGTCCAGGCGGCCAAGATCGCCCACACCGAACTCGCGCGCGCGAAACTGCTCAAGGGCGGGAAGGGCAGGACCTTCTATGCCGTGGGCGGTACATGGCGAAACCTCGCCCGGCTGCACATGAACGTCACCGGCTATCCGCTGGACGTGATGCATCACTACCAGATGGACCCCGCAAGCCTGACGCCGTTCCTTCGGCAGGTGGCGCGCGGGGAGGTCGAGAAGATCAAGGGCATTGAAGGCGTTTCGAAAAACCGACGCGCACTCCTGCCGTACGGTGCTGCCGTGCTGCAGGAGATCATCGCCACCATGCAGCCGTCAAAGGTCGTGGTGTCGGCGCTCGGCGTGCGCGAAGGTTTCCTCTATTCGCTGCTCGACGAGGATGACCAGCATACCGATCCGCTGATCTCGGCGGCCGAGGAACTGGCGCTGCTGCGCGCGCGCTCGGTGCTGCATGCCCATGAACTGACAGAATGGACGCGCAAGTCCTTCGCCGCCTTCGGGCTGGAGGAGACCGAGGAGGAGGCGCGCTATCGCCATGCCGCCTGCCTGCTCGCCGACATCGGCTGGCGAGCGCACCCCGAATATCGCGGCCGGCAGTCGCTCAACATCATCGCCCACGCCTCGTTTATCGGCGTCGATCACCCGGGGCGTGCATTCCTGGCGCTGGCCAACCTGTTCCGCCACGACGGCGTCTTCAACGACAGCTTTGCTCCCGAGATCAAGGAACTGGCGACGCCGCGGTATCTCGAGCGGGCGCGCATCCTGGGTGCGATGATGCGCGTCGTCTATCTGCTGTCCGCCGCCATGCCCGGCGTGATGCCCAGGCTGCGCTGGGAGGATTGGGGAGCGGGCGTGCTCGCTCTCGTCATCCCCCCGGAATTTGCCCAGCTCAACGGCGAACGCCCCGCCGGGCGTCTAGCGCAACTAGCGAAGGTCACCGGCCGCAGGCTGGTGCTGGCGGTCGAGGGCGGTGAAAGTACGCCCGTGAAGTAGGTCTTACAGCGCTGCGCGACTAGCCTCGGTCGATCGAGAACGCGCCCGCACCTGCCACCGACAGCGCCAGCAGGCCGCCGGCTGTGGCGATGTCCTTCATCAGCGCTTGGCTATGCATGAAAATGAGCACCGGATCGTCGCCCTGCCCATAGTGGCCGATGAAGCCAGCGGAGAAGGCGAATGCGGCCAACAGGAGCGCGGCAGTCCGCGTCTGGAAACCGACCAGGACCAGCAAGCCGCCGACAAGTTCGAAAAGACCCACGCCCCAGGCGACCAATGTGGGCAGAGGGAAGCCGAGGCCGGCGAAGTAGCCGGCGGAGCCGGTGATGTTGGAAAGCGTGCTCACGCCCGCCGGGACGAACAACACGGCGATCAGCACACGAGCGCCAAGCAGCAGAAGGTTCTTGAACATCGGCGCTCCTCCGATCGTGCACCGGGAGGATGCGCCTGCGCACCGGTAAAGTCATCAGCGCCGACACCTCCAAACGAAAAAGGCCCGGGACGAGCCCGGGCCAATCTCTTGGAAGGATGAGGCCGATCAGCGACGGCGGCTGTCCAGCGACAAGGCGCCCGCGCCGGCGGCTGCCAGCACGAAGAGACCGCCCGCGATGGCGAGGTTCTTCTGCAGGAACATCATCTGCACCTGGTCGGCGAAATCGGTATGGGCGATGGCCGTTGCGGCCAGCGTGAAGAGGCCCAGCACGATCGCTGCGATACGGGTCTGGTAGCCGACGAGTACGGCGATGCCGGCGACCAGTTCTACTGCGCCGACCACAACGGTGGTCACGGTCGGGAAGGGCAGGCCGATGCTGCCGAACCAGCCGGCGGTTCCGGCAATGGCGGTCAGCTTGGCATAACCGGCGAGGATGAAGATGACCGACAACAGCACGCGGCCGGCAAGCACGAGTGCCGACGAATTGGCGATGAGGCCAGACTTTTCAGAGGCGATGGAAGCGTTGGACATTGGCGTGGGGCTCCGTGGAAAATCGATGCCCCACATCTAGCGAAGTCGAACTGTTCACTAAAGATGCGAATTTGTCGACAGATCGTTCACGAAAGGAATGGTTTGTTCCGGTAGGCAAGTTTCGCGAATCGCAGCCGGCAGGCGTACGGCGCAGCAGCTTGCCGCTGCGCCGTCGTTGGTTCAGCCCGGGCGCGTCATGTCTTCCGGACGGACGATGCGGTCATAGTCCTCTGCACTGACGAGGCCGGTGGCCAGCGCCTCTTCGCGCAGCGTGGTGCCGTTCTTGTGCGCGGTCTTGGCGATCTTGGCGGCGTTGTCGTAGCCGATCGTCGGCGCAAGCGCGGTGACCAGCATCAGCGAGCGGTCGAGGGCGGCCTTGATGTTGTCCTCGCGCGCCTCGATGCCGACGACGCAATTGTCGGTGAAGGAGACCGCCGCGTCGGACATCAGCTGCACCGACTGCAGGAAGTTGTAGGCCATGACTGGGTTGTAGACGTTGAGCTCGAAATGGCCCTGGCTGCCGGCGAAGGTCAGCGCGGCGTTGTTGCCGAACACCTGCACGCACACCTGGGTGAGCGCCTCGCACTGGGTCGGATTGACCTTGCCCGGCATGATCGACGAGCCCGGCTCGTTTTCGGGCAGAGACAGCTCGCCGAGGCCCGAGCGCGGGCCGGACCCGAGGAGGCGGATGTCGTTGGCGATCTTGTAGAGCGCTGCGGCGGTGGCGTTGATGGCGCCGTGGGAGAACACCATGGAGTCATGCGCGGCCAGCGCCTCGAACTTGTTCGGCGCGGTCGTGAACGGCAGGCCGGTGATCGCGGCGATACGGTCCGCAACCTTCACGTCGAAGCCGATCGGTGCGTTGAGGCCGGTGCCGACGGCGGTGCCGCCTTGGGCGAGTTCCATCAGGCCGGGCAGGGTCAGTTCGATGCGCTTGATCGAGGAGGCGACCTGCGCCGCATAGCCGCCGAACTCCTGTCCGAGCGTGAGCGGGGTGGCGTCCTGGGTGTGGGTGCGGCCGATCTTGACGATGTGGTCGAAGGCCTTGGCCTTGGCGTCGAGCGCGGCGTGCAGGTGCTTCAGTGCCGGCAGCAGGTCATGCACGATGCGCTCGGCGCAGGCAACGTGCATCGCCGTCGGATAGGTGTCGTTCGACGACTGGCTCATGTTGACGTGGTCGTTGGGGTGGACCGGCTTCTTCGAGCCCATCTCGCCGCCCAGCATCTCGATCGCGCGGTTCGAGATCACCTCGTTGGCGTTCATGTTCGACTGCGTGCCCGAGCCGGTCTGCCAGACGACCAGTGGGAAGTGGTCGTTGAGCTTGCCGTCGATCACTTCCTGCGCGGCTTCGACGATCGTCGAGGCGATCTTGGGGTCGAGGCGGCCAAGCGCCATGTTGGCTTCGGCGCAGGCGCGCTTGACGATGCCGAGCGCGCGCACCACCGAAAGCGGCTGCTTTTCCCAGCCGATCTTGAAGTTGCCCAGCGAGCGCTGCGCCTGCGCGCCCCAATAGCGGTCGGCGGCGACCTCGATCGGTCCGAAGGTGTCGGTCTCGGTTCTGGTCTTCTGGGCTGTCACGGGTCAGATCTCCGGGAAAATGCGGTTGCGGGCATCGGCCTATCGCGTTGCACACATGGCATCAAGCGGAGATTGGCCCACGTGGGAAACCAAATCGGTTCAAAGATTTCGGCTGCGCAAAAGAAGGCGACTGTGTATGAACTTGTATTATACTTGACTCATTTGATCATATTAAATATCCGTCGCGACCGATGAAGCATCTGGTTTCGTCCGCCGACTGATCAGCCAGCCGAGTACCCAGTCCTCCATGCACCGGGCAGCCAGCACGTCTTGGTGTCTGCCACTTGGAGTACGGGGATTTTCATGATTTCGGTTTGGAACGAGACGCGCCGTCTTCGGCGCGGCACGGCATTGGCTGTTCTGCTGTCGCTGGCCGCCACGCAACTGGCCTTCGCACAGGCCTCGGAGCGCGGTCCGGACAAGCAGCAGCCGGCAGGCGCGACACTGCTCGACAAACTTACGCTCTGGGCCACGCGCGGCTTCGACGCCATCGGCGTCAGGGGCGACGCTATCTACGCGACGCCGAAGCCGGTCAGCGCGGTCGAGGGCAGCGATGTGCAGTTGAAGAACGCCGGCAGCATCAGCCAGGCGGTCCGCTCGGTGCCGGGAACCTTCACGCGCGAGACGGGCGACCAGCCGGGCGTCAAGGTCAACATCCGCGGCCTCCAGGGGCAGGGGCGTGTCAACTCGATGATCGACGGGGTGCCCCAGACGTTCAGCAACCTCAGCGGCCACGGCGGCACCTTCGATACCTTGCTTTACATGCAGCCAGAACTGCTCGGCGGCGTTTCGGTCGAGCGCGGTGCCGTCTCCGGGGCGGCCGGTGCCGGGACGCTAAACGGTGCGGCGAACTTCCGTACGCTTGATTTCGACGACATCCTGATGTCGGGCAAGGACTACGGGGGCATGACCGCCTGGAAGGCGGGCACAAACGGCTACAGATGGTCCGGTCTCGTCACCGGCGCGCTGCGGACACGAATGTTCCCGGACGGATCGGGTAAGGCCGGCATCATGGCGGCGATCGCCGAGACCGATCATGAAAACTACCGGAACGGTGCCGGTCAGGAATATCCTTACGATGCCTCGCAGAATCCGCGCGGTGGCCTGATCAAAATGGATTTCGAGCCTTCGGACGACCACCGCCTGCGTATCGGCGGCGTTTGGTACGACAACTCGTTCTATGTCGGCTCGGCCAGCTACGACTGGACCATCGAGAACAAGACGGCCTACCTGAACTACCGCTATGCGCCGGGCGACGACCTGGTCGACCTGCGTATCAACGCCTACGCCAACGAGACCTACATGGCCTTCGACGGTCGCGGCGGGATGTTCCGTGGCCGCGAGGGCACCAACCGGTCGCTGGGGTTCAACGCCGACAACACCTCCAGCCTCGATCTCGGCAACGGCTTGGGTTTGACGGTCAACTATGGCGCGATGGTCCATCAGGACGACTATGAAGGCAACGAGATGCGCGGCGCCAATCCCGACGGCGTACTCACCAAGGGCGGCGCGTTCTCGGAGGCCGCGCTCTCTTACGGCATGTTCGATCTCACCGGCGGTCTGCGATACGACGCCTGGCATTTGTCGGGCGCAAGCGGCTATGAACGGCCGGGCACAGGCAACTGTCCGCCCGGCGGAGCCATCTGCCCGATGCAGCACCTGTCGCGCAGTGACGGAGTGTGGAACCCGAAAGTGACGCTTGCGGCGACACCGCTCGACTGGCTGCAACTCTACGCCACCTACGCCCACACCTACCGGCCGCCGACTGCCTCGGAGATGCTCTACCCCGGCGGGCACAATTTCGACGGCACCAGCGATCCCATCAACAACAATCCCTATCTCGATGGCGAGTCGAGCAGGGGCTGGGACATCGGCTTCAACTTTAGCCGCGACGGCGTGATTTCGGCAGACGACGCCGTCAGGCTGAAGGTCGGCTACTTCGACAACAGGATCCGCAACTTCATCCGCTTCGACATCGACGAGGTCCATCAGCCGGTCTTCGTGCGCTGGGTAAACACGCCGGGCATCGTGAGCATGAACGGCGTGGAGATCGAAGGCAGCTACGATCTCGGCTACGCCTATCTCAATCTCTCCTACACCCACGCCGAAACGCGCCAGCCGCTCGGCTACTTCGCAGGAATGGGGCACGATGTGGGACGCCTGCCGGAACAATACGCCACGATCGACATAGGCGCGCGCCTGTTCGAGGAAAGGCTGACGCTCGGCGGCAAGGTCAGGTACATCGGCGACAGCGTCCAGGCGCTCGGTAACGACGACTATTCCATCAGGTTGCCCGCCTACACCCTGTTCGACGTCTATGGCTCGTGGAAGATCTCCGAGCGGGCCGAGGCCTTTTTCACGGTCGAGAACCTGACCAATGAACTCTACCAGCCGGCGGTCGCGGGCCTGGTGGACAGCATGGAGAAGGTGCCTACGGGGCGGGGAAGGACGGCCGTGTTCGGCGCGAGCGTGAAGTTCTAGCCCTTCCGAGGCTGCACACGGCCCAGAATCAGAACGCCTCCTGCACCTTTTATTGTGCTGGAGGCGTCCTATTATGTCCTTTGGTATTCTTTCAGGATTTCTCCATTCAGACGTGCCTCGGACAGGGGTAAAATGCATAGGCGGCAAAAAGGTTCCGTGCCCTCGCAGATTTTTCAGGAGAGAGCCAAGGCGGTCTTCTCAGGCCATTCCGGGCACTTCGGAAATGTCGAAATAGACCTTCAGGCCCCTTTCCCTGGCCAATTGCACGTCATGATCCGCGCCTTTGGATGCTCCTGATAGCCGCAGCACGGCATCGCAATGTTCAAGCAGCCTGTCTGCGACGGGATATGCGAATTCGTCGTAGAGGGGATCGCCGACGCCCTTCGATCCGGCCTGGCGTCCGAGCGGCAATGCCACCCATTCGCCGATCATCGGGATGTGTCCGGCCCGGAACAGCGGGACGGCCGCGCTTTCGAGGCGCCTCAGGTTCTCTTCCATCCTGATTGGATCGTCATGGGTCCCCGACCGATAGGGACCAGCGATCAGGATGAGCATCGGCTTTGTCGCGTTTTGCATGAAACCTCCCGAGCGTGAATGAAGTTGCACGATATTGATATGGATTCGTGCATGATCATGCAATAGCGTGAAGGTCCTATTCAGCGATGGGACCTCGAAAGTGCTCACCAGCCAACGCAGACATCTGATCCTCGACCGGCTCGCCAGGGACGGGCAGGTCATCGCCAAGCAGCTCAGCCATGAGCTCGATCTCTCCGAGGACACCATCAGGCGCGACCTCAGGGAACTCGCGGCCGAGGGCTTGCTGCTGCGGGTGCATGGCGGGGCGATGCCGATCTCGCCGACGGTGGTCCCGATCAAGGAGCGTCGCGCGATTGCCCAGGGCGCCAAGGCGGCGCTTGGAAGGGCCGGCGCGACCTTGATCCACGACGGCATGACGGTGGTGTTCGATGGCGGGACGTCGAACCTGGAGATCATCCGGCATCTGCGGGGCGGGATCCGCTTCACTGCCATTACCCATAGCCCCTCGATCGCTGTGGCGCTGGAGGAAATGGCTCAGGTCGAGGTCATGGTCATCGGCGGCAGGCTGTTCCGGCACTCGATGGTGACGGTAGGGGCGATCGCCGCGGAGGCGATCTCCCGCGTTCGCGCGGATCTCTTTTTCTTGGGCGTGACAGGTGTGCACCCCGTCGCTGGTTTGACCACGGGCGACATGGAGGAAGCCGCAATCAAGCGGCAATTCATTGCCAGTTCGGCTGAAACCGCCGTGCTAGTCACCAGCGACAAGCTTGGCGCGGTATCGCCATTCCAGGTCGGTGGGCTTGATGACATTGCGACGCTGATCGTCGAGGGAAATGTTGCCGACGATCGTATCTTGGCCTTCGCCGGCAGCGGTGTTTCCGTCATGCGTGCCGGATAGGGCTCTCGGTGCGGTCAGGAGCCTTGGCGTGTCCGCGGTTCCCAAAAGCAAAAAGGGCGCCCGAGGGCGCCCTTTCCGTAAGCTTTCTGGAAGCTGGACTTTTTAGAAGTCCATGCCGCCCATGCCGCCCATGCCGCCGCCCGGCATAGCCGGCATCGGGGAGTCCTTCTTCGGAGCCTCGGCGATCATGGCCTCGGTGGTGACCAGCAGGCCGGCGACCGAAGCGGCGTCCTGCAGAGCCGTACGGACAACCTTGACCGGATCGACGATGCCCATGGCGATCATGTCGCCGAACTCGCCGGTCTGGGCGTTGTAGCCGAAGGTTGCGCTCTTGTTCTCGAGGATCTTGCCAGCGACGATCGAGGCTTCTGCGCCAGCGTTCGAAGCGATCTGACGGACCGGAGCCTGCAGAGCGCGACGGACGATGTTGATGCCGGCGTCCTGGTCGGAGTTTTCACCCTTGACCGTGATGACCGACGACGCGCGCAGCAGAGCCGTGCCGCCGCCGGGGACGATGCCTTCTTCAACAGCTGCACGGGTTGCGTTCAGCGCGTCATCGACGCGGTCCTTGCGCTCCTTGACTTCGATCTCAGTCGCACCGCCAACACGGATGACGGCAACGCCGCCTGCCAGCTTGGCGAGACGTTCCTGCAGCTTCTCCTTGTCGTAGTCCGACGTGGTCTCTTCGATCTGCTGCTTGATCTGGGCGACGCGGCCCTCGATCTCGGCCTTCTTGCCGGCGCCGTCGACGATGGTGGTGTTCTCCTTGGAGATCGACACCTTCTTGGCGCGGCCGAGCATGTTGAGGCCGACGTTCTCGAGCTTGATGCCGAGATCTTCCGAGATGACCTGGCCACCGGTGAGGACGGCGATGTCTTCCAGCATGGCCTTGCGGCGATCGCCGAAGCCCGGAGCCTTGACGGCAGCGATCTTCAGGCCGCCACGCAGCTTGTTGACGACGAGCGTGGCCAGAGCCTCGCCTTCGACGTCTTCCGAGATGATGAGCAGCGGCTTCGAGGTCTGCACGACGGCCTCGAGGACCGGCAGCATGGCCTGGAGGTTCGACAGCTTCTTCTCGTGGAGCAGGATGTAGGCGTCCTCGAGGTCAGCAACCATCTTGTCGGGGTTGGTGACGAAGTACGGCGACAGGTAGCCGCGGTCGAACTGCATGCCTTCGACGACTTCGAGTTCGGTCTCGGCGGTCTTGGCTTCTTCAACCGTGATGACGCCTTCGTTGCCGACCTTCTGCATGGCCTCGGCGATCATCGTGCCGATTTCCTTCTCGCCGTTAGCCGAGATGGTGCCGACCTGAGCGACTTCTTCCGAAGTCTTGATCTTCTTCGAGCTCTTGACGAGGTTGGAGACGACTTCGGCAACAGCGAGGTCGATGCCGCGCTTCAGGTCCATCGGGTTCATGCCGGCGGCAACGGCCTTGTGGCCTTCCTGAACGATGGCCTGGGCCAGAACGGTGGCGGTGGTGGTGCCGTCGCCAGCGATGTCGTTGGTCTTCGAAGCGACTTCGCGGACCATCTGGGCGCCCATGTTCTCGAACTTGTCAGCCAGTTCGATTTCCTTGGCGACGGTGACGCCGTCCTTGGTGATGCGCGGAGCGCCGAACGACTTGTCGATCACGACGTTGCGGCCCTTCGGGCCGAGGGTCACCTTCACCGCGTCGGCGAGGATGTTGACGCCGTTGAGCATGCGCTCACGGGCGTCGCGGGAGAATTTTACTTCCTTGGCAGCCATTTTTAGCTCCTGGTTGGGTGCTTGCCGGGCAAGACCCGAATTTCAGATAGGATGGATGCGGGTGGCTGGATCAGCCGATGATGCCCATGATGTCGGATTCCTTCATGATCAGAAGGTCTTCGCCATTGAGCTTCACTTCGGTGCCGGACCACTTGCCGAACAGGACGCGGTCGCCTGCCTTGACATCGAGCGGAACGAGCTTGCCAGCTTCGTCGCGAGCGCCCGAGCCGACGGCGATGACTTCGCCTTCCTGCGGCTTTTCCTTAGCGGTGTCGGGGATGATGATGCCGCCCTTGGTCTTTTCTTCGGATTCGACCCGGCGAACGACCACTCGGTCATGAAGCGGGCGGAACTTCGACTGTGCCATTTGAATTTCCTCGGTGAAAAACGAGTGAGATAGTTCCTCCGTCCGGCGAAAACCGGACCGTGTTAGCACTCCCTTGGGGCGAGTGCCAACGTGCCGCTGAGATAGTCTTTCGCCTTTTTACTGTCAAGGGAACGACAGTGGCGTGACGAGGGGATTCTTTGGATGATCATGCCCGCGCGTGGGCAATGGCCGTGCGGAAATCGTCGGCCGACATGGAGCGCTTGAACACCGCGTTTCCGATGACAAAGCCCGGCGTGCCGGGGAAACCGAAGGCTTTCGCCTGCGCCTCGTTGCGCGCAAGCAGTCCGACGAAACTGTCCTGCCGGTTGTCGATTTGGGTGCGCGCCTTGCCCACGTCGACGCCGGCGGTTTCGAGCAGATCGGCCGTGCGCCGGAAGCTGAGCCGCCCGCGAACGGTCATCAGCGTATCGACGGCGAGCGCGTAGCGCCCCTGGGCGTCTGCGGCCAGGCCAAGTAGTGCGGCATTGCGCGAGACCTGGCCGAACACCGGCCAATCGCGCCGCACCAGCCGGATGTTGCGGTCCTCCGCCATGACCTTCTTGAGTTCGATGTAGCTCGCCTTGCAATAGGGGCACTGGTAGTCGGTATATTCGACGATCGTGACGTCGCCATTCGGATTGCCCAGGATAGGATTGTCGGGATCGGACTTTGCCTCCTCGATCGTCGATTGCGGGTTGGCCCAGGCCACCGACGGCGCCATCAGGGTCAGGCCGGCGATGCCCTTGAGAAGCGTCCGTTTGTCGATGGGGCGGTTGTCCATGAATTTGCTGTCCTGCTGAACTTCGCGGCCGGCTTGCCGAAGGCGTGTGGCCGATTGACGGCACCGCCGGCCTGTCTACAGCGAACCCGGCCGAAAAAGATCGTCATCACGAAGATTTGCCCATTGAATGGTGAGCATGCTTATAATATATGGCGCTCATGAAAAGCGAAGGTATCGACAGGCTGGGTTTCCTCATCCACGACGCGGCGCGGCTGATGCGGCGCTGCTTCGAGCAGCGCGGCAGCGAATACGGGCTGTCGGCGGCGCAGTGGCGGCTGCTGGTACGGCTGATCAAGGAAGAGGGCGTGGCGCAGGCGCGGCTCGCAGAACTTCTCGAGATCGAGCCCATCAGCGTCTCGCGGCTGCTGGACCGGATGGAAGAGGGCGGTTGGGTCGAGCGCAGGCAGGACGCGGCCGACAGGCGCGTGCGGACGGTCTTCCCGACCGACAAGACACGCGCCGTCTTCGCCGAGGTCAAGGCAGTCGCGGGCGAGGTTTATGAAAAGGCGCTCGCCGGGCTTTCGACCGAGGAGCGCCTGGCCACCGTGCACGGCTTGCGGACCATCGTCGAAAATCTATCCGCGGGCGATGCCGCTGAATCGAACTGTTTTAGAGAGATGAAGAAATGAACGCGGTGGCAAAAGTGAACGAAGACAGCGAGAAGGTCGAACTCAAGACGGCGGCAGCACAGCCGCAGGCCGCTGCGCCAGTGCGGGCGCCGGCGCCCAGGAAGCGCGGCCGTTTTGTCCTGATGGCGGCCTTGCCGCTCGCGCTCGTTGCAGGCGGCGGGTACTACTGGGTGACCGGCGGTCGCTACCAGGAGACCGAGAATGCCAATCTGCGCCAGGCGCGGGTGAACATCGCCTCCGAGGCCGCGGGCCGCATCGTCAAGGTCGACATCGCCGACAACGCTCATGTGAGCGCCGGAGACATCTTGTTCGAGGTTGATCCGGAGCCCTACAGGATCCTGCTTTCGCAGGCCGATGCGGCACTCGCGGCCGCACGCCTCAACGTCGAACAGCTCCGCGCCGCCTACAGCCAGGCCGTTGCCCAGGAGCGTGTCGCCGCCAGCGAGATCGAATATCTGAAGGCGCAATTCGACCGCAGCTCCGAGCTGGCAGGCAAGGGCTTCAGCGCCAAGTCCGCGCTCGACGAGGCTCGCCGCGACCTGGATCGTGCCGAAGAGCAGCACCGCGCCTCGCAGGAGGGCATCGCCAGCGCGCTCGCTGCGCTGGGCGGCGACGCAAAGATCGATGCCGACAAGCACCCGACAGTGCTTTCGGCGCTGGCCGCGCGTGAAAAGGCAGCCTACGCACTCTCCCAGACGACGGTGCGCGCGCCGGCGGACGGCGTGATCTCGCAGGCGGCATCTTTCAAGGTCGGCCAGTTCGTCAATCTCGGAACGCCTCTGTTCAGCCTGGTCGAAACCGGTGACACGTGGGTCGAGGCGAACTTCAAGGAAACGCAGCTGACCAAGATGAAGCCCGGGCAAAAGGCCGAGATCGTGCTCGACACCTATCCCGACCGCACCTTTGAGGGCACGGTCGAGGCCATCGGTGCCGGCACGGGGGCGGAATTCTCGCTGCTGCCGGCCCAGAACGCGACGGGCAACTGGGTGAAGGTTACGCAGCGCATTCCCGTGCGCGTCAAGGTCGACACCGCCGAGGCCGATCTCGCGCTCCGCACCGGTATGAGCGCCACCGTGTCGATCGACACCGGCGCGTCGCGCGGCTTCGGCTCGATCTTCGGCCACGCGGTGGCCGCCGAGTAACTGGCTTAAGGCGGAACTCGCCACGTCAGCAGATACTGGCCGCCCCACGGAAGCCGGGAAACACTTTCACTTCGACGGTCGCCGGACGGCGGCCGCCAGGTTGGTACCAAGGTCGCTCCAATGAGCCAGACTGCCGCCAAGTCCTTTGCAGAGGTGCCGCATCGCGGCCTGATCACGATCGCCATCATGCTGGCGACCGTGATGCAGGTGCTCGACACCACCATCGCCAACGTCGCGCTCCCCTCTATGGTCGGCGATCTCGGCGCATCCCAGGACACGATCAACTGGGTGTTGACCTCCTACATCGTCGCCGCCGCCATCATGACGCCGGTCACCGGCTGGCTTTCCGATCGCTTCGGACGCAAGGAGCTATTCCTGGTGTCGGTGGTGGGCTTCACCATCACGTCGATGCTCTGCGGCGTCTCCTGGAGCCTCGAGTCGATGGTGCTGTTCCGCGTCCTCCAGGGCGTGTTCGGCGCGGCTATCGTGCCGCTCAGCCAGACGTTCCTGCTCGACATCAACCCGAAGGAGCGCCACGGCCAGGCAATGGCCATGTGGGGCGCCGGCATCATGGTCGGCCCCATCATCGGGCCGACGCTCGGCGGCTGGCTGACCGAGAGCTTCAACTGGCGCTGGGTCTTCTTCATCAACCTGCCGGTCGGCATCGTCGCCTTCCTGGGCTCGGCCGCCTATCTGCCGGCCGTGGCGAAGCGGCTGCGCGGGTTCGATTTCTTCGGCTTTGCCATGCTGTCGCTCGGCGTCGGCGCGCTGCAGCTGATGCTCGACCGTGGCGGCGAGGTCGACTGGTTCTCGGCCGTGGAGATCTGGATCGAGCTCGGCCTGGCCATCACCGGCTTCTGGGTCTTCATCGTCCACATGGCGACGTCGAAGAACACCTTCATCGATCCCAGGATATTCACCGACCGCAACTTCGTGACGGGGCTGGTGTTCATCTTCGTCATCGGCGTGATCTTGCTGGCGAGCCTTGCGCTGCTGCCGCCGATGCTCGCGCGCATCTATGGCTATCCGACGATCACCACCGGCTTGGTCATGGCGCCGCGTGGGGTCGGGACTATGGTGTCGATGCTGCTGGTCGGCCGGCTGGTGCAGATCGTCGACGCCCGCTATCTGGTCGTCACCGGATTGGCGCTGACGGCGGCCTCGCTCTACTTCATGACCGGCTTCACGCCGCAGATGGATTCCTTCTTGATCATCGCCTCCGGCGTGATTCAGGGTCTGGGGCTGGGGCTGGTCTTCGTGCCGCTGTCGACCGTGGCGTTCGCGACGCTGGCGCCGCAGTTCAGGACCGATGCCGCTAGTCTCTTCAGCCTCGTCCGCAACCTTGGCTCGTCGATCGGCATCTCGATCGTCTCTGTGCTGTTGTCGCGCAACCTGCAGATCAACCACGCCGAACTGTCGGCCGGGATCACGCCCTACAATCCCAACCTGGCTGTGCTGTCGCCCGGCGCGGTCGCCGGCGATCCCGCCGCGCTGGCTCAGGTCGATCTGATGGTCAACATCCAGTCGCTGATGATCTCCTACATCGACGACTTCAAGCTGATGATGATCGTCACGCTCTGCGCGATGCCCCTGGTGCTCTTGCTGCGCAAGCCCAAGGCCCACGCGACCGGCGGAGCGCCTGCCGCGCATATGGACTGACAAGAAGAAGGCGCCCGTCCGCGAGGAGGGCGCCTTTTTGTTGGGATATCTGTGCTGTCAGCCGACGATGCGCAGATTGGAGAGTTCGTCGGCGATTTCCCTGAAAACCTGCATGAGATTGGCGCCGGTGGCATTCCAATAGAGCTTTTTGCCCGCCGTTGTCCGCGAATAGGAGGCGCAAGTTGTCAGTGTATTGATGGCCTTTCTTTCGCTTGCTATGTTGTTGTCGAGATCCAAGGAAACAGTCATAACAATAACGTTGTCGTTGCCTTGGCCGTCTGCTTGGCGGGCATTTTTGCCACCCTTGGCGTTGTCGCACACCTTCAGCAGATTTTCATCCATAGCTGCTTGAAAATTGTTCTGCGTATACGTGCTCTTGCTGACGGCCGATGAGGTGTCCTTGAAAATGCGTGTAACGCTGCCAAGGTCGTACTTCTTGCCTGCATAACCGTAGGCTGCATAGGTAGATTTGTCGCCCGCCGCGTCGGGGCTTGGAGCAGCGCTGTAGGTGTTGGCGCCATCGGTTAGGACAATGATCACCTTGTCGTTGCCTCTCTGGCCGTCTTGCCGTCCCGTGGCGAAGGGTTCACCACTTGACAGAGTGCGCCAGCCCCAAGCGACGCCCTCCGGGACATTCGTGTTGCCGTCAGGCTGCATCGCGTTGATTGCCCTGTTGATGAGGGCCATGCCACCGGCGTTACTGACGTCGGTCAAGGGCGTGACCGCGGTTGTTGTGCAGGAGTAGTTGGGTCCAGCCCCGTTCTCGGCAGGGTCGGCCTCAAAGGGCTTGACCCGGAAGTACTTCCTCATGTCAGCCTGGCGTGTCGCTGTAACAGACTTGTCGTCGTTCCAATCGGTCCACCAGTTATTTCGATAGTTGTAGTCGGTGGTGTCTTTGAGGTCGAAGATGTTGTCGTCATCGAGATCGCGCCACAGGTGCCCAGCCTCGTCGGGCGCGAACGTAGGTACGAATAACGTCGCTGGATTAGCTTTTGATGCCGGAGTGTCGTCGTTGTTGTAAGGTGACGGTCGCGCTTCCACGCATCCCTGCCAGCTTGTGTATTGTTTGATGGTGTATTGATACTCGGGCTCAGTTGTGTAGCTGCTGCAGGTCGAACCCGACTTCTTGCAGACCCGCCGCGAAGTGTTTGGTATCTTCTCTCGGTCAGTCTGAGCAAGCATGTCCTGATAGAGGCTGAAACGCGTAAGGATGCTGTTTTCGGTTTCGCCCCATCCACTCCCGCGCTTGCGCCAGACGCCACCAGTAAACTCGACGAAGCGTTCGCCGATTTGAGCGATGTCCGCGCTGGTCATCTTCGCCCTTGTCATCATCGACCAGTCGAAATTCTCGTGATGGACCGGTGACAGGCCTTCAGTGTCGAGCCAAGGCATGTTGTCGGTTTCCGGCGCGATGTTGACCGTCGCGGCAAAGGGCACGAGGCTGAACCTGACAGGTTCGTCGATCTGCCTCATCGCAGCCGCCTGCGTCGCCATTGTCTCGACGAGTTGCGTCGATGCTGCTCTAAGGAGTTCGATACGCCTCTGTCCGGTACCCGTGCCGAGGTTTCTCATCGAGCCCGAGTTATCGAGAACCAGCGCAACCTCGATCGTGTTCTGGAGGCGGACCACCGATTTGACCACGAAGCTTAGGTTTATGTCATCGCTTGTCTTGCCGAGCAGCGCGGCAGCCACGGGTAGGAAATACGGCTTGTATGTGAGTGTGGTTTCCATCTCCATAGCGCCGCCGCCGAATGTATTGTTCGGCAAGGTCACTGTCAGCGGAGCATTGGCCGGATTTACCGTGCCAAGGTTGGCAGTGTAGAACTTGGCGGCATATTCCTTGAGGAGTTCATCATTCTTGGCCGTGTTCGTAGGATCCATGGCCCCATCGAGCATACGTCGGGCGACTGCCATGTTGGCCGCATCCAGTGCATTGCGTACCACTTCGCGTTCTCGCGAAATCTCTGCATAGTCGATCGCCAGCGCTAGGGCGCCCATGATCGGCACCATCGCTGCCACGGTCATGAGGGCATAGTTGCCGCTGGTATCTTTCAGAAATTTGCGGATCATGGCTGTTTCCCCAAGCTCAGCTCGGGATAGTTCCACAAATCCCTAAAATTGCAGTTCCCAGAACGCCGAAAAAAACGTGGCCGCTTTTAATGCAGCATTCACCACAAGGCGCCTCACCGAGGGCATTTCTTGCACGCTGGCAAGGAGTTCTGAGCCCGGCTTTAGCGCCCGACATCCGGCTCGCCGCGAAAGCAGATGACATGCCGGGCCGGTTCGGATAATCCCGGGAGCGACTGGCCGACCGGCCAATTTCTCCCTTTTGGGTTCGATCGAAGGATTAGCCATGGCGGGTTCGCCGCAATCAATCGCGTCGCTGGAAGCTCTGACCGGCCGATATTCTGCCTTGCTCTGCGACGTCTGGGGCGTGGTGCACAACGGTGTCGATGCCTTTCCGGAAGCGGCGGCGGCGTTGCAGGCCGCCCGCGAGAAGGGCGTTGCAGTGGTTCTGATCACCAATGCCCCGCGCCCGCAGGCGGGGGTCATCGCGCAACTCGCGAGCCTCGGCGTGCCGGAATCCGCCTGGGACCGCGTCGTCACCTCCGGTGACGTCACCCGCGACCTCATCCGCTCGGGCCCGCGCCGGATCTTCCACATCGGTCCGGATCGCGACCTGCCGATCTATGACGGTCTCGACGTGGAACTGGTCGAGGAATTCGAGGCCTCGGCGGTCGTCTGCACCGGGCTCTTCGACGACGTGACCGAAACCCCGGACGACTATGCCGAAATGTTGCGGCGGCTGCGCGCGCGCAACCTGCCGTTCATCTGCGCCAATCCGGACATCGTCGTTGAGCGCGGCCACGAGCTGATCTGGTGCGCCGGCGCACTTGCGCGTGACTACGGCCAGCTCGGCGGCCGCACGCTCGTATCGGGCAAGCCGCACCGGCCGATCTACGAGGTGGCGCTTCGCGCCGCGAGCGAAGTGCTCGGCCGCGAGGTGACGGCAAGCGACGCGCTCGCCATAGGCGACGGCATGTTCACGGACGTGAAGGGCGCTGCCGACAACGGCATCGACGTACTCTACGTGTCGGGCGGCATCCACGCCCGCGACTATGGCGATCCCAATTCTCCTGATCCCGAGCTTCTTGCCGCGTTCCTCGACAAGCATGGCTATTCGCCTGTCGCGACCATCCCGAGGCTTCGATAGGGCGGCGCGATGGGACAGGGATTTGTCCGAATTTCCGGCGAGGAAGCGCTGCCGCAGCGACTGCGCGGCGGGGTCGTTGCAATCGGCAATTTCGACGGCATCCATCGTGGCCATCAGGCAGTGCTCGAGCGGGCACTCGATGAGGCGCGGCGCAGGGGGGTGCCTGCCCTGGTCCTGACCTTCGATCCGCACCCCCGCAAGGTGTTCCGGCCCGAAGTCCCGCTGTTCGTGCTCACCCCGCCGCACGTCAAGGCTCGCCTGATCGAGGCGCTCGGCTTCGCCGCGGTCGTGGAAAAGCCTTTTACGCGCGAGTTCTCCAGCCTTTCGGCCGAAGATTTCGTCACGAGTGTCCTCGAGGAACGCCTCGGCATCAGCCACGCGGTCACCGGTTTCGACTTCCATTTCGGCAAGAACAGGCAGGGCGGGCCGGCTTTTCTCATGGCTGCCGGCGAGCGCCACGGGTTTGGCGTGACCCTCGTCGATGCTTTCCGCGACGAGGGGACGGAAATCATATCGTCGAGCCGAATCCGCACCCTGCTGGCTGCGGGCGAGGCCGCGGAGGCGGCGGGCCTGCTCGGTTACCGCTACACGGTCGAGGCGGAAGTGGTCGGCGGAGCCAAGCTCGGCCGCACGCTGGGCTTTCCAACCGCCAACATGCGGCTGTCACCGGAAGCGGAACTCAAGGAAGGCATCTATGCCGTCCGCTTCCGCCGGGCCGACGGCACGCTCCATGACGGTGTGGCGAGCTTCGGCCGCCGACCGACCGTCGACGACAACGGCGCGCCGCTACTGGAGACCTTCGTCTTCGATTTCTCCGGCGATCTCTATGGCGAGATCGCATCGGTGTCGTTCTTCGGCTACCTGCGCGGGGAGTTCAAATTCGACAATCTCGACGCGCTCGTGGCCCAGATGAAGCGGGACGAAGCCGAGGCGAGGGCGCTGCTTTCGGGCGTGCGCCCCCTTTCGGAGCTGGACGCGGCGATCGCGTTCTAACGCAATTTCCGTCCGGAAATTGCGTTAGAGACACTAGGCGTTCCGCAGGCCCAAGCCGAAGGCGATGTAGCTCGCGCCCTGGAAGATCAGGTCGATCGCCAGGAAAGCGCCGAGCACGATCAGGCTGTTGACGGGCCATCCGGCCGCGATGATCAGCCCGGCGAGCAGGGTCACAACGCCCGCGGCCACGATCCAGCCCCAACTGCCCAGAACCTGCCTGCCCTTGATGCCCATCCAGATGCGCATCAGGCCCGAGGCCACCAGGCTTGCCGCCAGGAACAGCGTCAAGATGGCGGAGGCGAGCAGCGGATTGATGAAGGCCAGATAGCCTGCGACGACATAGAGTATGCCGCCGAGCAGCCAGAGGAAGAAACTGCCCCAGGTCTTCACGCCGAAGGCATGAATGATCTCGATCACGCCGGCCACGATCATCAGCGAGCCGACGAAGAACACGGACGCTGCCGTCGCGATCATCAGGTTGCCGGCGGCGATGACACCCAGCGCCATCACCGCGACGCCGAGTGCGACGAACCAGCCCCACTTCGATCGCATTTGTCCGAGTTCACCCCTGGGCAGTTGGTCGGAAAGAGCCATGATCCCGTCTCCTTGAAGGTCAATGATCAACAACGGTGGCACCATACCGTTACTGGAAGCTATCCCCACAGGACGAGTCGGTCCAGTGCCGGGCAAAGTCGCCGGGCAAATAAACCTTTGTGACGACTGGAAAATTTAATTCAAACTTTACGCACTTGGCTTCACACCCGCATGGCCCTAGCGAATAAGTTGCGGGTACGCATGAGGTTGCAATGAACATATTTCCCCGCCTTCCCGGAGCAGTCGTAGCACTGGCTGCAGCCTCGGCATCGGGTCCGGCGATAGCGGGTGAGGGGGCATTCGGCTGGATGTCTGGCGACTGGTACCTGACGGTCGGCGTGACCGGCATGGTCGCGCCCAGCTTCGAAGGTTCCAAGGAATACATGCTGAGCGCGCTGCCGCTCGTCTCGCTCGGCAAGGCCGGGCCCGAGGCGCGCTTCGCCTCTCGCAACGACAACATCTCCCTGGGGCTGATCGATGACGGCGACGTGCGCGCCGGCCTCGTCGGCAAGATCATCTTCGGGCGCGATTCCGAGGATGAAATCGAAGGGCTGAGCGATGTCGACTGGGGTGCTGAAGCCGGTGGGTTCTTCGAATTCTACCCGACCGACTGGATGCGCGCCCGCGCCGAAGTGCGTCAGGGTATACGCTCCCACAGCGGCGTCGTCGCCGATCTCGCGATCGACGCGTTCTACGACGTCACCCCTGGGGTTCGCCTGTCGGGCGGGCCGCGCGTGTCATTTGCGACTGCCGACTTCTTCGATACCTATTATGGCGTGAATGCCCAGGAAGCAGCGGCATCCGGGCTTGGCGAATACGATCCCGGCAGCGGCATCGAGTCGACTGGTGTCGGCGGAGCGGTGACGTGGAAGGCCACCGACAGGGTCACGGCAAGCGTCTTCGCCGAATATGCACGACTGATGGGACCGGCAGCGGATTCCACTATCGTCAAGGAGCTGGGCTCGCCCGACCAGGTGACGGTCGGCCTCTCGACCACCTACCGCTTCGACTTCAACCTTTGATCTCAAGCGATTTTGGTCCTTTATTCCGCGCTCCGCCTCCGCTAAAAGCGCGGCCATGAGATTTCGCGCGCCCGTCTTCGCGATTGCTATACGAATTACGGGCCCGGCCTTCCGGGCGGTCTGAGGCTGTCCGAAAGTCCGGGACGATTTTGCCTGCGCGCCGCATGGCGCATTTCCAGATCATGACAGCATAGGCCCGTGGCAAATTTGCCGGGCGAGGCAATGGCAAGACAGATGACCGATACGTCCGAAAAGATCGACTATTCCAAGACCCTCTACCTGCCGCAGACGGAGTTTCCGATGCGCGCCGGCCTGCCCGAGAAGGAACCGGTGACGGTCGCCCGTTGGCAGAAGATGGATCTCTACAAGCGGCTGCGCGAAAGTGCTGCCGGCCGTGAGAAGTATGTGCTGCACGACGGCCCGCCCTATGCCAACGGCAACATCCACATCGGCCACGCGCTGAACAAGATCCTCAAGGACGTCATCACCCGCTCCTTCCAGATGCGCGGCTTCGATTCGAACTACGTGCCGGGCTGGGACTGCCACGGCCTGCCGATCGAGTGGAAGATCGAGGAGAAGTATCGCGCCGCCGGCAAGAACAAGGACGAGGTCGAGATCAACGAATTCCGCAAGGAATGCCGCGAATTCGCCGCCGGCTGGATCGGCGTCCAGTCCGAGGAATTCAAGCGTCTGGGCGTCATCGGTGATTTCGAGAATCCCTATACGACCATGAACTTCCACGCGGAGGCTCGTATCGCAGGCGAACTGCTCAAGTTCGCCATGTCGGGCCAGCTCTACCGCGGTTCCAAGCCGGTCATGTGGTCGGTGGTCGAGCGTACGGCCCTTGCCGAGGCCGAGGTCGAGTACCAGGACTACGAGAGCGACACGATCTGGGTGAAATTCCCCGTGGCCTCGGGGTCGGACACACTGGCTGGTGCCCATGTCGTCATCTGGACGACCACGCCCTGGACCATCCCCGGCAACCGCGCTGTCAACTATTCGCCCCGCGTCGGCTATGGTCTCTACGAAGTGACCGCCGCCGAGAATGATTTTGGCCCGCAGGCGGGTGAAAAGCTGATCTTTGCCGAAGCACTTGCTGAAGAGGCTGCAGCCAAGGCCAAGGTCACGTTGAATCTGCTTCGCAGCGTGCCAGGCGAAGAGCTTGGAAGTCTTACGCTTTCCCATCCGTTCGAAGGTTTCGGTGGCGGCTATGAGTTCGCCGTTCCGATGCTCGCAGGCGATCATGTCACCGACGATGCCGGCACCGGTTTCGTGCATACGTCGCCAAGCCATGGCCGCGAGGATTTCGACGCCTGGATGGATGCCGTTGCCGAACTGGAAAAGCGTGGCATCGACACCCAGCTGCCATTTCCGGTCGATGACGCAGGCTATTATACCAAGGACGCGCCGGGCTTCGGCCCGGATCGCGAGGGCGGACCTGCGCGCGTCATCGACGATCACGGCAAGAAGGGCGACGCCAACAAGGCCGTCATCGACGAACTGATCAAGCGAGGCGCTCTGTTCGCGCGCGGTCGCCTCAAGCACAGCTACCCGCACAGCTGGCGCTCGAAGAAGCCGATCATCTTCCGCAACACGCCGCAGTGGTTCGTCTACATGGACAAGCAGCTCGGCGACGGCACGACGCTGCGCAGCCGCGCACTGCAGGCTATCGACGATACCCGCTTCGTGCCTGCTGCCGGCCAGACACGGCTGCGGGCTATGATCGAGGAGCGCCCGGACTGGGTGCTGTCGCGCCAGCGCGCCTGGGGCGTGCCGATCGCGATCTTCGCAGACGCCGACGGCAACGTGCTGAAGGACGAGGCGGTCAACGCCCGCATCGTCGAAGCCTTCGAGAAGGAGGGCGCTGACGCCTGGTTCGCTAAGGGCGCGCGTGAGCGTTTCCTGGGCTCGCGCGCCAACGAGGCGTGGACTCAAGTGATGGACATCCTCGACGTCTGGTTCGACTCGGGCTCGACGCATGTGTTCACGCTGGAAGACCGTCCGGACATGAAGTGGCCGGCCGACGTCTACCTCGAAGGCTCGGACCAGCATCGCGGCTGGTTCCACTCGTCGCTGCTCGAAAGCTGCGGCACGCGTGGCCGCGCGCCTTACAACACGGTCGTCACCCATGGCTTCACCATGGACGAGGAAGGCCGCAAGATGTCGAAGTCGCTGGGCAACACGGTCGTGCCGCAGGACGTCATGAAGCAGTCGGGCGCCGACATCCTGCGCCTGTGGGTGATGACAACAGATTATTGGGAAGACCAGCGCCTCGGCAAGAACGTGCTGCAGACCAACATCGACGCCTACCGCAAGCTGCGCAACACCATCCGCTGGATGCTCGGCACACTCGCCCATGACGACGGCGAGGAGGTGGCGCTGGCCGAGATGCCGGAACTGGAGCGGCTTATGCTGCACCGGCTGTCCGAGTTGGATGCGCTAGTCCGCAAGGGCTATGACGATTTCGAGTTCAAGCGCATCACCCGTGCGCTGATCGACTTCATGGTCGTCGAGCTCTCGGCCTTCTACTTCGACATCCGCAAGGACGTGCTCTACTGCGACGCGCCGTCGAGCGTGCGCCGCAAGGCCGCTGTCCATGTCGTGCGCGAGCTGTTCAACTGCCTGGTCAAGTGGCTGGCGCCGATGCTGCCCTTCACCACCGAGGAAGCCTGGCTCGAACGCCATCCGGAGGCCGATTCGGTGCATCTCGAACAGTTCCCAGACGTGCCGGCTGCCTGGCACGACGAGGCGCTGGCCGAGAAGTGGCGCAAGATCCGCCAGGTGCGCAGCGTGGTGACCGGCGCGCTTGAACTTGAGCGGGCCAAGAAGACCATCGGCTCGTCGCTGGAGGCGGTTCCGGTTGTCTACATGAGCGACGCGGCGCTCGAGGACGCCTTGTCGGGCATCGATCTGGCCGAGATCAGTATCACCAGCGATCTGGTCATCTCCCATGGCGACCTCCCGGCCGATGCGTTCGCGTTGCGCGAGGTTCCCGGCGTGGCTGTGGTGGTGGAGAAGGCGGACGGCCGCGGGCTGGTGAAGTGCGCCCGTTCTTGGCGCTACACCGACGACGTGGGCTCGGATACGGCCTTCCCGGACGTCTCCGCCCGTGACGCAGCGGCACTGCACGAACTTCAGGGGCTGGGACGTCTCCAGTAAGTTGTGCGAATGCAACGACCGGTGGGCTATCTCGTTCCGGTCGTTGCTCTTGACGAACCGTTAAGGTAAAACCGCGAAACTTCGGCAGACAAATTATCGCCGAATTTTCGTCGGATTGAACGAAACGGATAGGGGCCCGGTTCTTTCCGGCAGGTAGCGAGAGGCGTTCGAGTGAAAATCTTTGGCATGAAGGACCGCATCAGCGCGCGCGCAGCTATGTTTGCGTCGCTCGCCGTTTCCGGTCTTGCGCTGTCGGGCTGCATGAGCTCGCCGACCTACGGCACCAACAAGTCATCGGGTGAGCAGTTGGCGGGTGACCTGACCACCATGTTCTCGATGAAGCCGAAGACCAACAACATCGACTACAAGCCGCGTCCCGAGCTGGTGAAGCCGAAGGCCGGCCAGGCCGCCTTGCCTGCGCCTCAGGACAACATCGTGACGAGCGCGAGCGCCCAGTGGCCGGAATCGCCCGAGGCGCGCCGCGCCCGCATCCGCGACAACGCCACCAAGAACCGCGACAACCCCAATTTCGAGCCGGAAGTCGTCAACGACATGGCCTCGCTGTCGGGCCCGGACATGAGCACGTGGACCCCCGAGCAGCGCAAGGCCGAGCTGGAGCGCCGCCTGCGCGAGAACAAGCAGGGCAGCGCCACCACGCGCAAGTATCTCAGCGAGCCGCCGCTCACGTACCGTGAGGCGTCTGCCTCGGCGCCGCAGGACCAACTCGGCGAGGACGAGTACAAGAAGGAACGCGCGCGCAAGAAGGCTGCCAAGCAGGGCAGCAGCTGGTGGCCGTTCTGATCCGACCTGCAAGTGCAGACTGACCGAACGCCCTGACAGGTTCAGGGCGTTGTCGTTTTTGGAGGTGCCTAGTCCTCGCGCCGGTCCTTGAAGAAGCCCTTGAGCATCTCGGCGGCGCGCGTCTCGCCGATGCCCGCGTAGACCTCGGGTGCGTGATGGCAGGTGGGGGAGGCGTAGAAGCGGATGCCGCTGACCACTGCGCCGCCCTTGTCATCGGCGGCGCCGAAATAGAGCCGGCGCAGGCGGGCAAAGGCAATCGCAGCAGCGCACATCGTGCAGGGTTCGAGCGTCACATAGAGGTCGAGCCCGGTGAGCCGCTCCTGGCCTAGCTTCGCTGAGGCTTCGCGGATCGCCAGTATCTCGGCATGCGCGGTTGCATCGTTGAGTTCACGGGTGCGGTTGCCGGCGCGGGCGACGATTTCTGTTCCGCGTACGATCACTGCGCCGATCGGAACCTCGCCGCGTTCGGCAGCAGCTTCCGCCTCCGCGAAGGCCTGCGCCATGAAGTCCGGTCGTTTCACGGCCTAACCATCCTGTTACCTCTCGCTAACCCCTTAGCTTCCTGTTATCTAGCCGCCGAAAAGGGCAAAGGCCACTATGGACGACGATCGTAAGAAATCCCCGCGCAAAGGCGGCAAACCGGGCGGCGCTGGCAGCCGCGACGCGGGACCCCGGAAATTCGGCAAGCCGAGCGGCGAAGGTGGCGCAAAGCCCTTCGCCAAGAAGCCGTATGCCAAGCGCGCAGAAGGTGCCGAGGGCGGCGACCGGCCGTTCCGCAAGGGCCCGCGCCCTGACGGCAAGCCGTTCGAGAAGCGCGAGCGCTCTTTCGGCGACAAGCCATATCGTCCGCGTGACGGTGAGGCGCGTGCCGAGGGCGGCGACCGCCCGTTCCGCAAGGGGCCGCGTCCGGAGGGCAAGCCCTACGAAAAGCGTGAAGGCGGCCGTTCGTTCGGTGGCGACAAGCCGTATCGTCCGCGTCCCGCAGAAGGCGGCGAGCGTCCGAACCGTGAGTTCCGTCCGCGCGACGGCGAAGCGCGTGCAGAGGGCGGCGACCGTCCGTTCCGCAAGGGCCCGCGCCCGGAAGGCAAGCCTTACGAGAAGCGCGAAGGCGGCCGTTCGTTCGGTGGCGACAAGCCGTATCGTTCGCGTCCTGCAGAAGGCGGCGAGCGCCCGCACCGTGAGTTCCGTCCGCGTGACGGGGAGGCGCGTGCCGAGGGAGGCGACCGTCCGTTCCGCAAGGGACCGCGTCCCGAGGGCAAGCCCTTCGAAAAGCGTCCTTACGGCGACAAGCCTTACCGTCCTCGTGCCGAGGGCAGCGAAGGCGGCGAGCGCCCGCGCCGCGAGTTCCGCAGTGAAGAGGGTGGCGACCGTCCGTTCCGCAAGGGCCCGCGCCCCGAAGGCAAGCCGTTCGAGAAGCGCGAGCGCACGTTTGGCGACAAGCCGCGCCCCGGCAAGCCTTTCGCGCGCAAGCCTGAGGAAGCGGCCGAGCCGGGCGAGCGCATCGCCAAGCGGCTGGCTCGTGCGGGCATCGCCTCGCGCCGTGACGCCGAGGAACTGATCGCCGCAGGTCGTATCAGGGTCAACGGCCAGGTGCTGTCGTCGCCGGCGTTCAACGTCATGCCGGACGATGTCATCCACCTCGACGGCACCGAGATTCCGCCGATCGAGCGCACGCGCCTGTTCCTGTTCCACAAGCCGGCCGGCGTGGTCACGACCAACCGCGACCCGGAAGGCCGCAAGACGGTGTTCGACGTGCTGCCCGCGGAGCTGCCGCGGCTGATGACCATCGGCCGTCTGGACATCAACACCGAAGGCCTGCTGCTGCTCACCAATGACGGCGGCCTGTCGCGCGTGCTCGAACTGCCGGCCACCGGCTGGCTGCGCCGCTATCGCGTCCGGGTCCATGGCAAGGTGGAGCAGAAGCAGCTCGACGCGCTGAAGGACGGCATCGCAGTCGACGGCGTGTTCTATGGTTCCGTGGAAGCCACGCTCGATCGCGAGCAGGGTACCAACGCCTGGATCACCATCGGCCTGCGCGAGGGCAAGAACCGCGAGGTTAAGAATATCCTCGGCGCGCTCGGCCTCGAGGTGAACCGACTGATCCGTATCTCCTACGGCCCCTTCCAGCTCGGCGAGCTGCCGGAAGGCCATGTCCAGGAGATCAAGGGCAAGATGCTGCGCGACCAGCTCGGCGAGCGTCTGGTCGAGGAGTCGGGTGCCAATTTCGACGCCGACATCGTCAAGCCGTTCTCCAACAAGCCGACCGCCAGGCGCGAGGAGCGTCGCGACGACGATGCGCCGCGTACGCCACGTCCGGCGCGCCTCGACATCGGCGAGGGCGGCCTGATCAAGAACCGCAAGCGCGACCGCGAGCGCCATCGCGAGGATGTCCTCGGCCGCCTGTCGACCGAACGCCCCAGCTTCGGCGACAAGCCCAGGTTTGGCGAAAAGCCGCGTTTCGGGGACAAGCCGAAGTTCGGTGACAAGCCCAAGTTCGGTGACAAGCCCAAGTTTGGAGACAAGCCGAAGTTCGGTGGCAAGAAGGGTGACGACCGCGAGAAGAAGCCCTTCGAGACGCCGGGCGCGCGCAAGGCCAATGTCTGGATGGCGCCGGGCGCACGCCCGCAAGGCGCGAACAAGGACGGCAAGCCAGGCTTCGACAAGCCACGCGGTGACCGCCCGACCGGCGGCGCTCCGCGCGGCGGCAAGCCGGGTCCGCGCAAGGGTCGCGCCTGATGCGCGTAGTCGGCGGTGACCTGCGCGGCCGGGCATTGGCCACGCCGCGCGATCACGCCATTCGCCCGACCACGGATCGAGCGCGCGAGGCCGTCTTCAACGTGCTGGCGCATCGCTTCGGCGACAGGCTCGAAAGCGCCCGCGTGCTCGACCTCTTCGCGGGCACCGGTGCGCTGGGCATAGAAGCGTTGTCCCGCGGCGCGTCCTATTGCGTGTTCATCGAGGAATCGGCGGAAGGGCGCGGATTGATCCGCACCAATGTCGAGAGCTTCGGGCTGACCGGGCGCACAAAGATCTTCCGGCGCGATGCGACCGGCCTCGGCGAGGCCGGAACCATGGCGCCGTTCGGCCTGGTCTTCGCAGACCCGCCCTATGGCAAGGGTCTTGGGGAACTGGCGCTGCGCTCGGCCCGCGCCGGCGGCTGGCTTGCGCCGGGCGCGCTCTGCGTCGTCGAGGAGACTGCCTCGGTCGCTTTCGAACCGGGGCCGGGCTTCACCGTTCTGGACGAACGATCCTATGGCGAGACCGTGGTCCGCTTCATCGAGGCCGCATAGCGCCCGACTGCTGCCGCTTTCCGCAGCAAAGATTACGAACAATTCACTTCCCGGCGCCTTGCCGCGCCGCATATAACGCGGCGCGTCCACATTCAGAGGCTGTCGATGATTTTGGAACTTCTTCGGGCGAAGCGCTCGCTGCCGGCGGTGCTGGCGCTGGTTCTATCCGCGGCTGCTCCGGCCCTGGCCGACGTGCCGGGCAAGGAGTGGAGCGTTTCCAGTTTCAGCCTCGACAATGGAATGCAGGTGGTCGTCATTCCCGACCATCGCGCGCCGATCGTCACCCACATGGTGTGGTACAAGGTCGGAAGTGCGGATGAGCCGCCCGGAAAATCCGGCATCGCCCATTTCTTCGAGCACCTGATGTTCAAGGGCACCGCCAACCACAAGGCCGGGGAGTTCGGCCAGAAGGTTGCCGAGATCGGCGGCAACGAGAACGCCTTCACGACCTACGACTATACGGCCTATCACCAGACGGTAACGCCGAGCGCCCTCGAGACGATGATGACGTTCGAGGCCGACCGGATGCGCAACCTGGTGCTGACCGACGCCGTGATCGGCCCCGAGCGCGACGTCATCCTCGAGGAACGCCGCTCGCGCATCGAGAACAATCCCGGAGCCCTGCTCAACGAGGAGGTCGACGCGACCCTGTTCCAGAACGAGCCTTACCGCATCCCGGTCATCGGCTGGATGCACGAGATCGAGCAGCTCAACCGCGTCGACGCGACCGCCTTCTACGACCGCTACTATGCGCCGAACAACGCGATCCTCGTGGTGGCCGGCGACGTCGAGCCGGACAGGGTCAAGGAACTGGCGGAAAAGACCTACGGCAAGATCGCCCGCGGCCCGGACCTGCCGCCGCGCATCCGGCCCAAGGAACCCGAGCAGAACACCAAGCGCACGGTCGAGATGACAGATGCGCGGGTGAGCGTCCCCAGCTTCTCGAAGGCATGGGTGGTGCCGTCCTACCAGACAGCCAAGCCCGGCGAGGCCGAGGCACTCGATCTGCTTTCCGAGATCCTCGGCGGCGGCAACCGCAGCCGCCTCTACCAGGAACTCGTGGTCAAGCAGGGTATCGCATCCTCAGCGGGTGCGTATTTCGAGGGCACGATGGTCGACGACACCAGCTTCACCGTCTACGGCGCGCCGCGGGGCGAGGCCGGACTGCAGCAGGTCGAGGATGCCGTGGATGTGGAGATCCGCCGCATCATCAAGGACGGTGTGACGGCCGACGAACTCGAGAAGGCGAAGAACCGCTTCGTCCGCAGCATGATCTTTGCCCGCGACAACCAGGCGAGCATGGCCAACATCTATGGCAGCACGCTGGCCACGGGCGGGACCGTGGCGGACGTCGAACAGTGGCCCGACCGGATTCGTGCCGTGACGCCCGACCAGATCAAGGACGCGGCCGCCAAGTATCTCAATCCAGATCGTTCCGTTGCAGGCTACCTGCTCCCGGCGCAATCCACCCAGAAGTGATGCGATGATGGCGATGATGGCAATGCGCTCCCGGATGCGTCTTTCGTTCGCCACAGCGACGCTGGCGCTGGTTTTCCTGGTTCTGCCGGCCGTGGTTGCGGCTCGCGCCGAGGTCAAGATCCAGGAGGTGAAGTCCGACAAGGGCATCACTGCCTGGCTGGTCGAGGACTACTCGGTGCCGATCGTCGCGGTCCGCTTCCTCTTTGATGGCGGAAGCTCGCAGGACCCAGCCGGCAAGGAGGGGCTCGCCAATCTGATGACCGGGCTCTTCGACGAGGGGGCCGGTGATCTCGACAGCGATGCGTTCCAGAACAGGCTGGACGAAGCCGGCGCCGAGATGGGCTTCAGCGAGAGCAACGATGCCGTCGGCGGGGCCATGCGCATGCTCGCCGACGAGCAGGACGACGCCTTCGAGCTGCTGAAACTGGCGGTCGAGAAGCCGAGGTTCGACCAAGCTCCGATCGACCGCATCCGGTCGCAGATCGTTGCAGGCATCGTGGCCAATGCACGCGACCCCGAAACGGAAGCCTCGCGCAAATGGGCCGAGGCGATCTATGGCGAGCACCCCTACGCAAGGCCGGACCAGGGCACGGAAAAGTCGCTTGGCACCATCGCCGCCGACGATCTCCGCGCCTTCCACAAGGCGAATTTCGCGCGCGACAACCTGCATGTGGCGGTCGTCGGTGCCATAGACGCAGACACGCTCAAGACGCGGCTGGACCAGGTCTTCGGCGACCTGCCGGAGAAGTCGGAGATGCGGAAGGTGGAGCGGGTCGAACCCAAGCTCGGCCAGACGCTGCAGATAGAATATCCGCTGCCCCAGACATCGCTGCAACTCGTCTATCCCGGCGTGCCGCGCCACGCGCCCGACTTCCTCGCCGCAGCGCTCATGGAGCAGATACTGGGCGGCGGCACGTTCTCGTCGCGGCTGTTCGACGAAGTGCGCGAGAAGCGCGGCCTCGCCTACAGCGTAAGCTCGGCTCTCATCAACCAGGAGCATTCCTCCTCGCTGATCATCGGCACCGCGACGCGGTCGGACCGCGCCGCAGAGACCCTCGCGGTTGTTCGCGACGTGGTGCGCAAGATGGCGGAGGAGGGGCCGACGGCGGAGGAGCTCGAGGCGGCGAAGAAATACATGCTCGGCGCCTACGCCATCAACAACCTCGATTCGTCGCGTGCGATCGCCAACACCCTCGTCGATCTGCAGACCGACGAACTCGGCATCGACTACATGCAGCGCCGCATCGACCTCATCAGCGCCGTGACGCTCGACCAGGTCAAGGCTGTAGCGCGCAAGCTGCTTTCGGTCGAGCCGGCGGTGATGATCCTTGGACCCAAGCTGGACGGGGGCAAGGGATGAGCGCGACCTTCGCGCTCGCGCTCGGCGGCGGCGGCGCGCGCGGCCTCGCCCATATCCATGTGATCGAAGCCCTCGACGAACTCGGCATCAAGCCGGTGGCCATCGCCGGCTCGTCGATCGGTGCGATCATGGGCGCCGGCATGGCGGCCGGGCTGAGCGGCCGCGAAATCCATGAGCACGCGCGTTCGGTGCTCGGGCGCCCGGCGGAGGTGGCGAGCCGCATGTGGCGGGCGCGTCCCGGAACGCTGTCGGAGATGGTCGAAAGCGGCATCCGCGTGACCCAGTTCAATGTCGAGCGCATCGTCAAGGCATTCCTGCCCGAGGCCGTGCCTGGGACTTTCGAGGAGCTGAAGCTGCCGTTGAAGGTGACGGCGACGGACTTCTACGGCGGCTGCCAGGCGGTGTTCGAGCAGGGGGAACTGATCTCGGCGCTGGCCGCGTCTGCGGCGATCCCCGCGGTGTTCCGGCCGGTGACGCGCGGAAATACGCTCTACATCGACGGAGGCATCTACAATCCCGTGCCGTTCGATCTGCTCGACGGTCTTGCCGATTTCACCATCGCCATCGACGTCGTCGGTGTGCCCATGGAGAGCGACGCGCGGCGGCTCAATTCAATCGACCTGATGTTCGGCGCGACGCAGCTGATGATGCAGTCGATCACGGCCGGAAAGCTCGCCCAGACCCAGCCCGACATCTTCCTGAGGCCGCCTGTTTCGCGCTTCCGGGCGCTTGATTTCCTCAAGATCGACCAGGTGCTGGCGGAAACCGCGGCGCTCAAGGAAGAGCTGAAGCAGGCGGTGGACGAGATACTGCAATAGCCCGAGGTCTCGGGCCCTCACTGCAGCGTCGATGCTTTGCCGGTCGAGAAGGGCGACTGTGCAGCAGGCGGAGGGGGAGGCGCAGGCTCGTCCTGATGCATCGGCTCGTTGGCGATCGCCTTGACGACCCGGAAGCAGACGAGCATCGAAACGACGCCGAACAACACGGCCCCCAATCCCCAGCCCGCGATGACGCCTGTCGCCCCCCAGTAGTGCGCACCGGCCCAGACGAACGGTATCACGCCCAGCGTCGAGCGGCCCCAGTTGAAGACGGTCGAATAGGTCGGATAGCCGAGGTTGTTGAAGGCTGCGCTGGACACGAAGATCGCGCCGTTGAAGAGGAAGCTGCCGGCCGCGTAGAGGCAGAAGAACACGATGAGGTCGCGAGCGATGCCTTCCGCACCGAAGATGCTGGCGATCGGGTTGGCGAAGATCGCCAGCAGCGCCCACACCGCCAGCACATAGGCGATCGTGAACAGCAGGCTGTCTCGCATGGTCGTGGTCAGGCGGTCGAATTTGCGCGCCCCATAGTTCTGCGCGAGAATCGGGCCGACGGCGCCCGAGAGCGCGAAGATCACCCCAAATGCCACAGGCACGAGCCTTCCGATGATTGCCCAGCCGGCCACGGCCTGGTCGCCGAAGGTGGCAATCTCGACGGTGACGTAGGCATTGCCGACCGGCGTGGCAATCTGGGTAAGCATCGCTGGGAAACCGATCGAGAAGAAGGGCCGGAGCGCCTTGCGCAGTTCTACCAGGTCGGGAAGGCGGATCAGCCTGTGCACCACATGTGCGCCATGCAGGCCGATCGCGAGCATCACGCAGCGCGACAGCACGGTGGCGATTGCCGCGCCGTCCAGGCCAAGGCCGAATCCAAAGATGAACAGTGGATCGAAGATCGCCGCCGCGACGCCGCTTGCGAGTGTGACGTACATCGCCCGTCGTGCATCGCCGACGCCGCGCAGGATGCCGGTCGTGCACATGCCGAGCGCCATGATCGGGAAGGACGGCATGACGATCTGCATGAAGCGCGTCGAGAGTTCGAGCGTCGGCCCGGTAGCACCGAGCAGAGCCAGCAACGGCCTAAGGAACGGAAAGGTCGCGATCGTGACGAGAAGGGTGGCGAGCGCCATGAAGGCCATGGACGCGCCGCCCATCCGAGCCGCCTCGTCGCGTGCGCCGCGCCCGAGGCAGCGCGCGACGAGAGCGCCGCAGGCGATCGTGAAGCCGATGGAAATGGACACGGTGAAGAACAGCAACGTCGCGGCAAAGCCGATGGCGGCGGCGAGTTCCTCCACGCCGAGCAGCGAGATGTAGAACAGGTTGAGCGCATCGACGATGAAGATAGCGATCAGGCCGACCGAGCCGGTCGCCGTCATCACGATAACGTGTCGCATCGTCGAACCGGTCGTGAATTTCGCCGGTACCATTTGGGCCTGATTGGGCATGCTTAATTCCCGATGATCCGGCGGCATGGCGCGGGACGGGTCGTTTTGACCATGCGTCCGCCCATTGCACAAGCCGGTCGGGAACAATAGATGGGTGGGGAAGTCGCGACCATCGGGCGGCAAGCAACCGGATTACGCCAATGAACGAAACCAACGACGCCGCGAAACTGGCCGACAGGGTGGCGAGCCTCGTGGAGGCAGCCAAAAAGGCTGGGGCGGATGCCGCAGACGCAGTCGCAGTGCGCGGCCGCTCGACCAGCGTCTCGGTCCGCCTCGGCAAGGTCGAGGGCACCGAGTCGTCCGAGAGCGAGGACGTGTCTCTCCGGGTCTTCGTCGGGCGCCGGGTGGCAAGCGTCTCGGCGACCGCAGCCTCGGATCCGAAAGTCCTCGCAGAACGGGCCGTGGCGATGGCCAAGGTTTCGCCTGAGGATCCGTTCCAGGGGCTGGCCGACGGTTCGCTGCTCGCCAAATCGCAGACCGACCTCGACCTTTTCGACGGCACGATCGTCTCCGCCGAGCGTCTGAAGGAGGATGCCCTTGCCGCCGAAGAGGCCGCGCTTGCCGTCCCCGGCGTGACCAATTCGTCGGGCGCCGGTGCCGGAGCAGGCCTCGGCGGGCTCGTGCTCGCGACCTCGCACGGTTTCGTCGGCCATTATGTCGGCTCGCGCTTCTCCCGCTCCGCAAGCGTCATTGCGGGCGAGGGAACCGCCATGGAGCGCGACTACGAATACTCCTCCCGCCTGCATTTCGCGGATCTCGATCCTGCCGGCGAGATCGGCAGGAAGGCCGGCGAGCGGGCGGTCAAGCGGCTCAACGCGCGTAAGGCCGCCACAGGTCCGGTCGACGTGATCTTCGATCCGCGTGTGGCGCGCGGTATCGCCGGCCACCTGGCTGGCGCGATCAACGGCGCGTCGGTGGCGCGCAAGACCAGCTTCCTGCGCGACATGATGGGCAAGCAGGTGGCCTCCGCTGCGATCACGGCGATCGACGAACCGCTCAAGCGTCGCGGCCAGGCTTCACGCCCCTTCGACGGCGAGGGCGTTGAAGGCGCGCTGTTGAAGATGGTCGACAAGGGCGTGCTCAATCACTGGTTCCTGTCCACCTCGGCGGCACGCGAGCTCGGCCTCGAAACCAATGGCCGCGGTGTCCGCGGCGGCTCCTCGGTCTCGCCCTCGTCGACCAACTTCTCGATCGAGCCGGGCGAGAAGTCGCCGGAAGAGCTGATCCGTTCGCTGAAGAACGGCTTCTACGTAACCGAGGTCTTCGGACAGGGCGTGGATATGATCACCGGCGAATACAGCCGTGGCGCCTCCGGTTTCTGGATCGAAAACGGAGAGCTCGCCTGGCCGGTGTCGGAGGTGACGATCGCCTCGAACCTGAAGGACATGTTCCTGCGCATGGTGCCGGCGAGCGACCTCGACCGTAACTACGGCACGGCCGCGCCGACCCTGCTGATCGAAGGCATGACCCTTGCCGGAAACTGAGATCGCCGACAAAGCCGACATCCTGGCCGACCTCCAACTGCTGCGCGATGCGGCCGCCGAGGCCGGGCGCATAGCCATGGGCTATTTCCGCCAAAGCCCGGAAGTCTGGTTCAAGGGCGGCAATTCGCCCGTCAGCGAGGCCGACTATGCGGCCGATCACTATCTGCGCGAGACGCTCACCGCTGCCCGCCCCGACTATGGCTGGCTCTCCGAGGAGACGGCCGATAACCTCGACCGGTTGGGCGCGCGACGGACTTTCGTGGTCGATCCGATCGACGGCACGCGCGGCTTCGTGGAGGGCAAGACGGCATGGTGCGTCAGCGCTGCGGTCGTCGACAACGGGCGCTCGCTGGCGGGCGTGCTGGATTGCCCGGCGCGCAGCGAGGTCTATTGGGCTGTGCGCGGCGGCGGCGCCTTCCTCAATGGCGCGCCGATCGCCGTGCGCAAGCCCGGCGGACGGCTGCGCATCGCCGGTCCAAAGCCGATGATCGATGCGCTGCCGGAGGAATGGCAGCAGCAACTCGACCGCGAGGCCTACATTCCCTCGCTGGCCTATCGCGTTGCCATGATCGCCAGCGGCGCGCTCGATGCGACCTTCGTGAAGCCGAATGCGCATGATTGGGACATTGCCGCGGCCCAACTGATACTGGCCGAAGCGGGCGGCAGGCTGCTCGACCGCAGCGGCAACACGCCGGCTTTTGCTGGCCGCACGATCTCCCACGGCGCGCTTGTGGCCGGAAGCGGCCCTTTGCTCGAGGCGATGTCACTGGTTCTTTCAGGTCTCGACGGGCAATAGCGTCGGAAAGTGTTCCAAAACGGTCCGCATTGGTCTAGATCAGGCGGACCCCACAGATGATGAATCAAGGACTAAGATGGCCGAACAAGACGGTAAGAAGCAGCTTTTGCATCTGGTGTTCGGCGGCGAGCTGAAGCACCTCGGCGGCACCGAGTTCCGCGATCTCGACGCGCTCGACATCGTGGGCATCTATCCCGACTACAAGTCGGCGGAACTGGCCTGGAAAGCCAAGGCTCAGGCGAGCGTGGACAATGCGCACATGCGCTATTTCGTGGTCCACCTTCACCGGTTGCTGGAGCCCGACACGAAGGCTGCCGGTCAGAACTGATGGAGCAGTCCCGCATGGCGTCACCGGCCGCCCGGCCGGCGGCGAAAAGGAAGCGTGCTAAGGCGACGTCGAAGAATTTCTGGCGCCGCATCCGCGAGCCTTTGGCCAAGTCGCGCTTTGCGAAGGGCGCGATCGCCAGCCTGTTCGCCGGTGCCATGCGCTTCGTTAAGCTCACCAACCCCGTCGTTAAGGGGTCGTTCGAGCTTGCCGGCGGCAGCTACATGGACAGCGAGCCGCTGATCGTCGGCCTGTGGCACGGGCAGCATCTGCTTGCCCCGGCGCTTTACCCGAGCCATCGCGGGATGGTGGCCATGGTGTCGCGCAGCGCCGACGCCGAACTCAACGCCCTGGTGATCAACAAGTTCGGCATTGAGGCGGTGCGCGGATCGGGCGGCCGGCAGACCAAGAGCAAGCTGGAAAAAGGCGGAGCCACTGCGCTTATCGCCCTGAAAAAGGCGCTCGACGCCGGCAAGAACGTTTGCATGATCGCTGACATTCCTCATGGCACGCCCCGTGACGCGGGCATGGGAATCATCCTTCTCGCACGGCTTTCTGGCCGGCCGATCGCGCCTGCGGCCATCGCCACCAGCCGCCGCACCGTGCTGGAGAAGACCTGGGACAAGACGACGATCAATCTGCCCTTCGGCCGCTGCGCGGTCTACGTTGCGCCCCTGATCGAGGTCGCCGCCGACGCCGACGACGACGAGATGGAGCGCAAGAGGCAGGAGCTCACCGCGGCAATCGACCATGCCACCGAGCAGGCCTATCGCATGGTGGATGGCGCAAAATGAGCGAACGCTGGGCTCGAGCCGTTCTGAAGGCCTACCGCTACGCGGGCGCCTGCGCCTATCCGATGGTCGGCGGCTACGTCGCCTGGCGGGCATCCAAGGGCAAGGAGGATCGCAATCGCCGCCGCGAACGCTATGGCTTCGCCGGGCGCGAACGGCCGGACGGCCCGTTGATCTGGTTCCATGCAGCGAGCGTAGGCGAGACCATCGCCGTGGTGCCGCTGATCGAGAGCATCCTCGCCTACGGCATCAACATCGTCCTGACCACGGGCACCGTCACCTCGGCGCAGGTGGCGGAGGAGCGCCTGGGCGGGCGCGTCATCCATCAATATGTTCCCCTCGACCTGAAACCGGCCGTCAGCCGCTTCCTCGACCACTGGCATCCGGACCTCGCGATCATCGCCGAGTCCGAGATATGGCCTATGACCATCCTCGAACTCGGTGCACGCCGGGTGCCGCAGATCCTGGTCAACGGCCGGCTGTCGGACCGCTCGTTCAAGTCGTGGAAGAAACGCGCCTACATCGCCGAAGCGCTGTTCGAGAACATGGCCCATGTCATCGCCCAGTCCGAAGTGGACGGTGAGCGCTTCCGCGCGCTCGGCGCCCGCCCGGTCACGGTTTCCGGCAATCTGAAGGTCGATACCGCGCCGCCGCCCGTCGACGAGCGAGCGCTGCACATGATCCAGCGCCAGATCGGACGCCGGCCCACCTGGGCGGCGGTCTCGACCCATGACGGCGAGGAAGTGGCCGCCGCCGAAGTGCATGCGATGCTGCGCAACCGGCATCGCGGGCTCTTGACCATCATCGTGCCGCGCCATCCCGGGCGTGCGGAGGCAATCGCCGCAGATCTGACCGGCATGGGGCTCAAGGTGGCCCGCCGCAGCACCGGCGACCGCATCATGCCCGACACCGACATCCTGCTCGGCGACACCATTGGCGAAATGGGCCTCTACCTGCGTCTGACGGAGATCGCCTTCGTCGGCCGCTCGATGACTTCGGAAGGCGGGCAGAACCCGCTCGAGCCGGCCATGCTGGACACGGCCGTGCTCGCCGGACGCAACGTCCAGAACTTCCGCGACACCTACCAGCGGCTCATCGACCGCGGTGGTGCCAAGATCGTGCGCGACCGCGACATGCTGGCGGGGGCGGTCAACTTCCTCTTGAGCAACGAGATCGCCCGCCACGACATGATGGCGGCGGGGGCATCCACCGTCGAGGAGATGCGCGGGGCGCTATCGCGCACGCTCAAGGCTCTCGAACCGTTCATCCACCCACTCATCGTGCAATCGCGCCTCAAGGGCGCGGGCGGGAGGTAGCAACTGGCCAGCGAAGCGCCTCCTTTCTGGTGGGAAAAGCCGGACTGGCGTGCTTACGCACTCTACCCGGCCTCGTCGCTTTATGCCTTCGTCGCAGGGCGGCGCATGAAATCCGCCCGCCGCGAGAAGATCGATGCGCCGGTGCTCTGCGTCGGCAATTTCACCGTCGGCGGCACCGGCAAGACCCCGATCGCCATCGCGCTCGCCAATCAGGCCAAGCGAATGAACCTCGTTCCGGGTTTCCTGTCGCGCGGGCATGGCGGCAACTTCTCCGAGCCGCACGTGGTAGACAGTGGCCACGACAGCGCCAAGCACGTCGGCGACGAGCCTCTGCTGCTGGCCGAACACGCCCCTGTCGCCGTGTCTCCCAACCGCGCCGCCGGTGCGCGACTGCTGCTCGAGCGCGGCTGCAACTTCCTGATCATGGATGATGGCTTCCAAAGCGCGCGCATCCATATCGACTACGCCCTGGTGGTGGTCGATGCGCGTTTCGGCCTCGGCAACGGGCATGTCATTCCCGCCGGGCCCATGCGGGCGCGGCTGATCGACCAGCTCAGATTCGCCGACGCCGTCCTGCGCATGGGCGAAGGCGAGACGGCCGACGCCGCGGTGCGGCAGGCCGCCCGCGCCGGCAAGCCGATCTTTGCCGCATCCGTTCGCCCGCGCGCCAGGCAGAACCTCGCCGGGCGGCGGTTCCTCGCCTTCGCCGGCATCGGTCATCCGGAGAAATTCTTCGACACCGTGACGAGGGCAGGCGGGACGGTGGTGCTCGCACACGCTTTCCCCGACCATCACTTCTATCTCGCCGACGAACTGGAAGACCTGACCAAGGCCGCGCGGGCCGGAGAGCTCGAGCTGGTGACGACGACCAAGGACGCGGCACGGCTGCGCCACGGCGCGGCGCCGCAGGAGTTCCTGGATCGCCTCAGCGTCCTGGAGATCGAAGTCGATTTCGAGATCGAGCATACGGCCGAGCGCATCATCGACGAGACGCTCGACGCCTGGAAACGCCGCAAGGTAGGCGGCTGATCGCCTAGAGCAGCGTGCATTCCGATGAATGCAGTTTGGCCGCTCTGCCTGTCTTTTTCCCAGTCGCAATAATGCCTTAGCGGCGCTTGCGCAGGTCGGGGTTCATCTCGATCTCGCGCGCCAGTGAAACCGCCGCGTCGCGATAGGGCTCCTGGCGGGCGACGCTCCAGTATTTGAGCTCGTCGAGCGGAATGGACTCCGCGGTAACCGCGCAGCGCACGAAGGAGCCGGGGCTGGTCACCTGGAAATCGCCGTCGAGATAGCGGATGCGGGCTTCACGCGCGCCGGGGCCTTCGAAACGGTTCATCATGGGCTCAGCTTCCTGGTGCCGGTATTCGGTTGCGATAGCCGGCGGATATTTTGAAATCTACAGTCTTTTTGGCCCTTTCAGAAGGGCAGGCTGCTCTGTGTCCGGCTTTTACGGTCACAGAATGGTGGAGGTCAAGCTCAGGCCCGATGGGGCGGTTGCCACTCCATCTTCATTGCTCAGCGGCGACCGAACAGCTTTTCGATGTCGGCGAGCTTGAGTTCGATGTAGGTCGGGCGCCCGTGGTTGCAGGTGCCCGATCCGGGTGTCGCCTCCATCTGGCGCAAGAGCGCGTTCATCTCTTCCGGCCTGAGCCTGCGTCCGGAGCGCACCGAGCCGTGGCAGGCCATGGTGGCGGCGATCGCGTGAAGCCGCTCCTTCAGCGTGTCCGCCGTATCGCTGTCGGCGATCTCGTCGGCGAGGTCGCGCACCAACTGGGCGACATCGGTTTCGCCAAGCATGGCCGGTGTCTCGCGCACAGCGACAGCGCCCGGGCCGAAGCGCTCGACGCCGAGGCCGAAGCGCGCCAACGTCTCCGAATGCACCGCCAGCCGCTCGGCGTCTTCTTCCGGAAGGTCGACGATTTCGGGGAGCAACAGCATCTGCGAGGGGATCGGGCGCGAGTTCAGCGCGTTCTTCAGCGCCTCGTAGACCAGCCGCTCGTGCGCGGCGTGCTGGTCGACGATGACGAGCGAATCCTTGGTCTGCGCGACGATGTAGTTTTCGTGCACCTGGGCGCGGGCGGCACCCAACTCCGTCTGCAGCAGCGCTTCGACCACCTCAGCCTGGCCGGCGCGGGCGTCGGCGCTGTGCAGTGGCCCGGCATCGAAGCTCGCCTGCACCGCCTCGGCGAAGCCCGTGTCGAGCGGCCGGAACGGCGAGTGCGCGACATCGTAGTCGGCGGCAGGTGCGCCGCGGAAGTCGGAGTTTTGGCCCCCCGATGGCGAAGTGCGGAAATCGCCGCCGAAGCCAGGCGCGGCGCGGAACTCCGGATTGTAGCTGCGGTGGTTGGCCGAGGGGCCGGGATGCGCATAGGTCGGCCCGCCGGGGCGGAAGGCGCTCATCATCGCCTGCGTGCCGGTCGTCGCCGGCCGGATGCCGGCATTGGCCAGCGCCTGGCGGATAGCGCCAACGATCAGGCCGCGCACCAGCCCCGCATCACGGAAGCGCACATCTGCCTTGGCGGGATGGACGTTGACGTCGACATAGGCCGGGTCGAGCGTCAGGAACAGCACCGTCACCGCATGGCGGTCGCGCGGCAGGACGTCGGCATAGGCGCCGCGGATCGCAGACGCGATCAGCTTGTCGCGCACCGGCCGGCCGTTGACATAGGCATATTGCTGCAGCGCGTTGGCGCGCGTGTAGGACGGGATCGAGACATGGCCTTCGAGGCGCACGCTCTCGCGCGCGGCATCGATGGCGATCGAATTGTCGGGGAAGTCGTTGCCCATCACCTGGGCGATGCGGCCAAGCCTGCCCTCGGTATCGTCGCCGGTGGCCGATAGCTCGAGCGTCGAGCGGTCCGTGCCCGACAGCGTGAAACGCACGGCCGGGAAGGCGATCGCGATGCGCTTTAGCGTGTCGGCGATGGCCGTCGCCTCGGCCCGCTCGGTCTTCATGAACTTGAGACGGGCAGGCGTGGCGAAGAACAGGTCGCGGACCTCGACCGTCGTGCCGCGATTGCTCGGTGCCGGCCGCACGGAAGCGACGCGGCCGCCTTCGACCGATATCTCGGCGCCGCTGTCGGCGGCCTTGGTGCGGGAGCGGATGGTCAGCCGCGACACCGAACCGATGGACGGCAAAGCCTCGCCGCGGAAGCCAAGCGAGCGGATGTCGTGGATGTCCTCGTCGAGCTTGGAGGTGCAGTGGCGCGAGATCGCCAACGCAAGCTCCTCTTCCGGCATGCCGGAGCCATCGTCGACGACGCGGATCAGCCCGAGCCCACCGCCGGCGGTTGCCACCTCGATGCGGCCGGCGCCTGCATCGAGCGCGTTCTCGACCAGTTCCTTCACGACGCTGGCCGGCCGTTCCACGACCTCGCCGGCGGCGATCTGGTTGATCATCGTTTCGGAAAGCTGGCGAATGGGCATCGGGTGACTATAGCGGGATTCGGTTGGCCTGGGACAGGGACATTGCGGGCAGAGGGGCCATACAAATTGCGGTGACGGCGGCAATGCAAGGCAAGCGCTACGAGGACCTACTCACGCCTGCGCCGCCAGCCAATCGCGCACCTTCTCGGCACTTTCCGTCAGCGGCCTGTTTCTCGGCCACGCCACGTGAAAACCCTTGTTCGTCGTCATCACATGATCGGAAAGCCTGACCAGTAGCCCCGCCGCGATCAGCCGGTCGGTGAGATGACGCCATCCCAATGCGATACCCTGGCCCTCCATGACGGCCTGGATGACGAGCACGTAGTCGTTGATCACCAGCCCGCGCTTGGCCACCGCACCGTTGAGGCCGGCCGACTGGAACCATTCGTTCCAGGTGGCGGCCGGGCGAAAGGGCTCTTCGAGATGGATCAGGTGGTGAAGGGTGATCTCAGCCGGCGTCTTGGGCGTTCCGGCGCGCGCCAGATATGCCGGTCCAGCGACCGGATAGATCTCCTCGTCGGCGATCGGCAAGAGCTCGTAGTCGGGCCAGTCGGCGGCGTCGCCGCCCCGAATGCCCAATGGAATGCCCTCGGCGACGAGGTCGAGGTCGCGGTCGGCGGTCTGGATGCGCAGGTCGATGCTGGGCAGGTCGTCGCGGAACTTCTGCAGCCGCGGCATCATCCAGAACGAGGCAAAGGCGGTCGAGGCCGACAGCGTCACATGCATGCCGCCGGCGCGTGCCCTGAGCTCTTCTGCCGATTTGCGGATATGCGACAGGCCGAGCGTGACATCGGCATGGAAACGCTCGCCGGCCTCGGTCAAAAGCACCTGGCGGTGGCGGCGCTGGAACAATTTGGCACCGAACTGGTCCTCGAGGCCACGGATGGCGTAGGAGACCGCGGCCTGGGTCATGCCGAGTTCGCGCCCGGCGGCGGTGAAGCTCGCCAGCCGCCCGGCGGCTTCGAAGACGATCAGGCTGCCGGCCGAGGGCAGCAGATGGCGCAAGCTTTGCATAAGTCATGCTTATGCAAATGATGAGGATTTTCAAGCGTCACAGCATCAGATCCAAAGGCTAGCTTCATGCTGGAACGATTTGGAGCCTGACATGAGCGTCGCCACCGCCGAAGCCCCGAGCGAGCCCGCCAAGCGCCGCGAGCGCGGCGGCCGCAACGCCCGTCGCGAACAGCGCTCGCATGGGCCCGAGGCGCATGGCCGGCCCTACATCACGAGGAACATCCCGACCTACGACATCCTGTCCGAGGAGAACCTGGTCCGCATCGAAGCGACCGCCGACAGGATCCTCGCCGAGATCGGCATCGAGTTCCGCGACGATCCCGCAGCACTAGATCACTGGAGGCGGGCAGGGGCCAAGGTCGAGGGCGCACTCGTCAAGTTCGAGCCCGGCCTGTTGCGCGAAGTGCTGAAGACGGCACCCGCGACCTTTACGCAGCACGCGAGGAATTCCACGCGCTCGGTCGAGATCGGCGGCAAGAGCGTGGTGTTTTCGCCGGCCTATGGCTCGCCCTTTGTCATGGATATTGACAAGGGTCGCCGCTACGGCACCATCGAGGACTTCCGCAACTTCGTGAAGCTGGCGCAGTCTTCGCCTTGGCTGCACCATTCCGGTGGCACCATCTGCGAACCGGTCGACGTGCCGGTCAACAAGCGCCATCTCGATATGGTCTACAGCCATATCCGCTATTCCGACCGCGCCTTCATGGGCTCAGTCACCTCGGAAAGCCGCGCCGAAGATTCCATCGACATGGCGCGCATCGTCTTCGGTGAGTCGTTCACCGATAGGAACTGCGTCATCCTCGGCAACGTCAACGTCAACTCGCCGCTGGTCTGGGACGCCACCATGACCACCGCGCTGCGCGCCTATGCCCGCGCAAACCAGGCGGCGGTGATCGTGCCCTTCATCCTCGGCGGCGCCATGGGGCCGGTGACCAACGCCGGCGCGATCGCCCAGTCGCTGGCCGAAACCATGGCCGGCTGCGCCCTGACCCAGCTCGAACGGCCCGGCGCGCCGGTGATATTCGGCAATTTCCTGTCGTCCATGTCGCTGCGGTCGGGCTCGCCGACCTTCGGCACGCCGGAACCGGCCATCGGCTCGATGGTGATCGGGCAACTGGCGCGGCGGCTCAACCTGCCGCTGCGCTGCTCCGGCAATTTCACCACGTCGAAGCTGCCCGATGCTCACGCCATGAACGAAGGCACCATGTCGATGTTGGCCGCGGTGCATTGCGGCGCGAACTTCATCCTCCACTCTGCCGGCTTCCTCGACGGACTGTTGTCCATGTCCTACGAGAAGTTCGTCATGGACGCTGACTTCTGCGGCGCGCTGCACACCTATCTCGACGGCGTCAAGATCGATGACAACCAGCTGGCGCTTGACGCCTTCCGCGAGGTCGGGCCTGGCAATCACTTCTTCGGCTGCGCCCACACCATGGCGAACTACGAGACGGCATTCTGGGATTCGGCCATCGCCGACAACGAGCCCTACGAGAAATGGGAGGCCGCAGGCTCGGTCGACGCCGCCAGCCGCGCCAACAAGCGCTGGAAGACGATGCTCGCCGAATACGAGGCGCCACCGCTCGACCCCGGCATCGACGAGGCTCTGCAGGAGTACATGACGCGCAAGAAGGCGTCGATGGAGGACGCTTGGTATTGAGGGCAGGTGCGGCGTATGCTTCTCTGTCCGTTGAGAGGCGATGGACATGACCAAACTTCTTGAACAGGCTCTGGAGGCGGCCCGCAAGCTCTCCAAAGATGATCAGGATGAAATTGCGCTGGCGATATTCGAACTGGTCGGTTCGGGAAACGCAGCGCCCGTTCGGCTTTCGGCTGAGGAGCGGTCAGCGATAGAGCGCTCGCGGCAGGCTGCCGGTCGCGGCGAATTCGCCTCGGGGGAAGAAGTCAGGGACGTCTGGGCAAAGTACGGCGCATGAGGCTGCGCTACACGCGTCCGGCACTCTCGGACCTTGCCGACATACTTGATCATATTGCCACCGAATCGCCATCTGCCGCGCGGAAGGTCGCACGGCGTCTCAAGGCGATCACTGATTTGCTGCTGCGTCACCCCGAGGTGGGGCGCCCGACTGATGAGGAGGGCATCAGGCGGATCAACGCGAGGCCTTTTCCATACCTCATCTTCTACGAGCATATCGGCGACGAGATCGTTGTCCACGCTGTGAGACACGGAGCGCGTGATCCGGCTGATATGCCCGGATCGGACTCATGATGCGAACGGCGACAGGAGAAACCTCGTCAGCCGCGCCCTCGATAGGGCGCTACACCCGAGTCGGGCAGCCACGAGCCCTCGGGCGGCGTGCCGGTCTGCCAGAACACGTCGATCGGGATGCCGCCGCGCGGATACCAGTAGCCGGCGATTCGCAGCCACAAGGGCTTCGTCGCCTCGACGACCCGGCGGCCGATCATCACCGTGCAGTCCTCGTGGAAGGCGCCGTGGTTGCGGAACGACACCATGAACAGCTTGAGCGACTTGGATTCGACCAGCAGCCTGTCCGGTGCGTAGTCGATGACGATGTGGGCGAAATCGGGCTGGCCGGTCACCGGGCACAGCGAGGTGAATTCCGGGCAGGTGAAGCGCACGATGGCCGGCGGGCCGTCTGCGCGGCCGTAGGGCACGGTTTCGAGAATGGCGGTTTCCGGCGAGCTTGGCGTCTGAACATGGGCGCCGAGCTGGGTGAGGGTTTCGGTGATGGTCATTGGGCGGCTCTTAGGGCTGCTCTGGCTCAATGCTGCCGCGCCGCGGTGCGCGAAACTCGACGGCCAGATCTTTGGTGGCGCTTATTAGCGCTTGATAATGCAGGAAGGCAATGACAAGTACCGACCCGCTGCTCCAGCCGTTCCAACTCAAGCACCTGACGCTCAAGAACCGCGTCATGTCGACCAGCCACGAGCCGGCCTATTCCGAGGACGGCATGCCCAAGGAGCGCTACCGGCTCTACCACGCCGAAAAGGCCAAGGGCGGCATGGCGCTGACCATGACGGCGGGCGCGGCCGTCGTCTCGCGCGACAGTCCGGCGGCGTTCGGCAATCTGCACGTCTATGATGACGCCATCGTGCCCTGGCTGGCCGAACTCGCCGACGCCTGCCACGAGCACGACTGCAAGGTGATGATCCAACTCACGCACCTTGGCCGCCGCACCAACTGGAACAAGGCCGACTGGCTTCCGGTGCTGAGCGCCTCGCCGGTGCGCGAGGCGGCCCATCGTACGTTCCCCAAGACCGCCGAGGACTGGGACCTAGACCGCGTCGTCGCCGACTATGCCTCCGCTGCCCAGCGCATGCAGGCGGCGGGGCTTGATGGCATCGAGTTCGAGGCCTACGGCCACCTTATGGACGGCTTCTGGTCGCCGGCAACCAACCAGCGCGACGACGAGCATGGCGGTTCGCTCGACAATCGCCTGCGCTTTACCTGGCGCGTGCTCGACGCGGTGCGTGCGGCGGCGGGGCCGGAGTTCATCGTCGGCATTCGTATGGTCGCCGACGAGGATATGGAAAAGGGTTTGTCGAAGGAGGAGGGCATCGAGATCGCCCGGCGCCTGGCCTCGTCCGGCAGGATCGACTTTCTCAACGTCATCCGCGGCCACATCGACACCGATGCCGCCCTGACCAAGGTCATCCCGCTGCACGGCATGCGGTCCTCGCCGCATCTGGACTTTGCCGGTGAGGTGAGGGCGGCAACGAAGTTCCCGGTCTTCCACGCCGCGCGCATTTCCGACGTCGCCACCGCACGCCACGCGATCGCCACTGGCAAGCTCGACATGGTGGGCATGACGCGCGCCCACATCGCCGATCCGCACATCACCAAGAAGGTGATGGCAGGCGAGGAGCACCGCATCAGGCCGTGCGTGGGCGCCACCTATTGTCTCGACCGCATCTACGAGGGCGGCGGCGCGCTTTGCATCCACAACGCGGCGACCGGCCGCGAGGCGACGATCCCGCATGTGATCTCAAGGACGGTCGGGCCGCTGCGCAATGTCGTCGTGGTCGGCGCCGGCCCCGCCGGCCTCGAGGCGGCGCGGGTGCTCGCCGAGCGAGGCCACAAGGCGACCGTGCTCGAGGCTTCGAGCCAGGCAGGCGGCCAGGTGCGGCTTGCCGCCCAGAACCCGCGCCGGCGCGAACTCATCGGCATCGTCGACTGGCGGCTGGCCGAACTCGACCGCCTTGGCGTCGAGATCCGCTACGATATCTGGGCGGGCAGGGACGACGTGCTGGCGCTCGACCCGGATGCGGTGGTGATCGCCACAGGCGGCCTGCCGCAGAACCCGCCGCTCGATGCCGGCGACGATCTGGTGACGTCGAGCTGGGATATCATCGCCGGCAGCGTCAAGCCGGCCGAGAACGTGCTGCTCTACGATGACAATGGCGGCCACCAGGGCATGACCGCGGCCGAACTGATCGGCAAGGCCGGTGCGAAGCTCGAGCTGGTTTCACCCGAGCGCTTCTTCGCGCCCGAGATCGGCGGCATGAACCATGTGCCCTACATGGAAGCCTTCCATCGCGCAGGCGTGAAGATCACCATCAACACCCGGGTCAAGTCGGTGCGCCGCGACGGCAACCAGCTTGTCGCCACCCTGTCGTCCGATTTCGCCGAGGGCTGGAGCGAGGAGCGCCGCGTCGACCAGGTGGTGGTCGAGCACGGTACGTTGCCGCTCGACGACCTCTATCTCGAGCTCAAGCCGCTGTCGAAGAATGGCGGCGCGATAGACTACGAGCGCCTCGTCAATGGCGGGGAGATCTTCCCGGATAAGAATCCGGACGGCCGTTTCCTGCTGCTGCGCATCGGCGACGCCGTGCAAGCCCGCAACATCCATGCCGCCATCTATGACGGCATCAGGTTCGGTCTCAGGATCTGAGCGGCTGGCCAGCCACTTCGCCGGACAGCCAGCGGATGAATTCGCGCAGGCCCGGCCTGTCTTCGCCGCCCGGCCGGAAAGCCAGGCGATAAGGAAATTCGCCGGCGATGCGGTTGGGCGAGGCCATCACCAGGCCGCCGCCGGCGAGTTCGCGCTCGGCCAGAACTTCCGGCACGAGCGCCACGCCGAGCCCCGCCACCGCGGCTTCGACCACCATGGAGAACTGCTCGAAGCGATGGCCCCGCAGGGTGGTGCGCGGGTCGATGCCGGCGGCCTGGAACCATTGCAACCAGAGCGTCGGGCGGGTCGATTGCTGCAGGAGAGGCAGCGCGGCAAGCTCGGCGTCGTCAAGGGCGGCGCGCCCGGCGAGCAGGGCCGGCGAGGCGACCACGACGAGCTCCTCGTCGAACAGCCGGACGATGCCGGGCTGTTCGCTCTCGGCCGGGCCACGCTGGATCGCAGCGTCGAAGGTTTCGGTTTCGAGATCGACCGTTTCCAACCGCACCGCGAGATCGATGGCGACCTGCGGGTGGGCGGCGTGGAAGCCGGAGAGCCTGGGGATGAGCCAGCGGTCGGCCAAAGTCGGCAGCACCGCTATGCTCAGCACGTCGGACTGGCCGCCGAAGGCCATGGTGCGCACGGCAGCCTCGTGCAGGCTGTCGAGGACCGCCTCGGCGTCGCGCGCGAAGCGCCGGCCGGCATCGGACAGCGCCAGCCGCTGCCGCACGCGATGGAACAGCGCCACACCAAGCCGGTCCTCGAGTTGGCCGATGGAGCGGCTGACCGAACTCTGCGTCAATCCAAGCTGATCGGCGGCGCGAATTGTCGTGCCATAGCGGGCGCAGGCGCGGAAGGCCTCAAGCTCTGCAATTGTCGGTACATAGCTGCGTCTCATCGCCGGTCTCGATTTCGAGTTTATCGATTTTGCGCATTAACTTCGCGAGATTACTTGTTAGCGAAAAGCGCCGATGCGGTCTAGGATGGGGCAACTCACCTAATCTCCGGAGGAACCATGAGCGCATCCACACCGGCAGGCGGCGGCAGCTTTGTCTGGGCCGACCCCTTCCTGATCGAAGACCAGCTGACCGAGGACGAGCGCATGGTGCGCGATGGCGCCGCAGCCTTCGCCGCCGACAAGCTCGCCCCGCGCATCGAGGAAGCCTATCTCGACGAGAAGACCGATCCGGCGATCTTCCGCGAAATGGGCGAGGCCGGCCTGCTTGGCATCACCGTTCCCGAGGAGTATGGCGGCCTTGGCGCCGGCTACGTGACCTACGGACTCGTGGCGCGCGAGGTCGAGCGCATCGATTCGGGCTACCGCTCGATGATGTCAGTGCAGTCGTCGCTGGTCATGTACCCGATCTACGCCTACGGCTCGGAGGAGCAGCGCAAGAAGTACCTGCCGAAGCTCGCCTCGGGCGAATGGATCGGCTGCTTCGGCCTGACCGAGCCGGACGCAGGTTCCGACCCGGGCGGCATGAAGACCCGCGCCGAGAAGACCGCCAGCGGCTACAAGATTTCCGGCTCGAAGATGTGGATCTCGAATGCGCCGATCGCCGACGTGTTCGTCGTCTGGGCGAAGTCCACCGCGCATGACAACCAGATTCGCGGTTTCGTGCTCGAAAAGGGCATGAAGGGCCTTTCCGCGCCGAAGATCGGTGGCAAGCTGTCGCTGCGCGCCTCGATCACGGGCGAGGTCGTCATGGAAGGTGTCGAAGTCGGCGAAGACGCGCTGCTGCCGAATGTGTCGGGCCTCAAGGGTCCGTTCGGCTGCCTCAACCGCGCCCGCTACGGCATTTCCTGGGGCGTTCTGGGTGCGGCCGAGGATTGCTGGCACCGTGCCCGCCAGTATGGCCTCGACCGCAAGCAGTTCGGCAAGCCACTCGCCGGCACCCAGCTCTACCAGAAGAAGCTCGCCGACATGCAGACCGAGATCGCGCTCGGCCTGCAGGGTAGCTTGCGCGTTGGCCGCCTGATGGACGAGCACAAGTTCGCGCCCGAGATGATCTCGATCGTCAAGCGCAACAACTGCGGCAAGGCGCTCGACATCGCCCGCATCGCCCGCGACATGCACGGGGGCAACGGCATCCAGATCGGCTACCACGTCATGCGCCACGCGCAGAACCTGGAGACGGTCAACACCTACGAAGGCACGCACGACGTGCATGCGCTGATCCTGGGCCGCGCCCAGACCGGCCTGCAGGCTTTCTTCTAAGCCGGACGTCTCACCTCTTGCCTGCGGCCGCGGTGCTTTACCGCGGCCGTTAGCTTTTTGTCTTTCGTTTCAGTCCAGTATTGGTGCGTATGAGTTCGTATCCGCTGCGAATTGTTTCAGCTTGTTGAAACACTGGCAGCGCTCCCCGGCTTCAAACGGTTACACGGCGCAATTAACTCCCTGAGCGTCCGGCGCTTTTCAGTCGCACACGCATGGCATGGGGGAAATTCGGTGACCGCACAGACCAAGATCGAGACTGTCGGCCAGGTGCTCTGGTTCGGCGACAATCTGATGACCATTCGTGTACCGGCGAGCGCTGGAAACGACCAGATCAGCATCATCGAATGCCGCATGTCGCAGGGTGAGTCGACGCCCTTGCACGTCAACCTCAGCGAAGACGAGATCATCCACATACTCGAGGGCACGATGCGCTTCCGCGTCGACGGCAAGGTGTTCCTCGCCCATGCCGGTCAGACCGTGATGGCACCCAAGGGCATCCCGCACACCTTCAAGGTCGAATCCCCCGATGGCGCTACCTGCCTGATCGTCACCCAGGGCGGGGATTTCGAGCAGATGGTTCGGCAGATGAGCGTGCCGGCGCAGAGCGCCGGTCTTCCTCCCAGATCAGAGCGGACACCGGAAACGGCCAGGCGGTTCTTCGACACCTGCGCGCGCAACAACATCCAGATCATCGGCGCCCCCCTCAACTGAGCGCCGGTGACGGGCTGGACGGGTGCGGGGGCGTGTCCGTCCAGCCATCATTTCAGGCACGGCAGGCAAAGATCGGTTCGCCGAACGTGGCCGGATCGACATCGAGGCCAAGGCCAGGGCCTTCCGGAATGCGCATGACGCCATCGGCGATCGCAAATGTGCCCCGCGCATTGGACACCGTCACCCAGTTGTGGAAGTCGACGGTGTGCTGCCTCAAATTCTCCGGCGTCGACAGCAGCAGGCCCGAATAGGCCGCCGTGTCGATCTGGGCGCCGCCCGTGTCCTCGATCGTCACTTTCAGGTTCCGGGCTATCACGATGTCCCGAATGAGCTTTGCCTTCGTCAGGCCGCCGACGCGCGCCAGCTTGATGGTGATGCCGTCCACGAGCCCGTCCGAGATCGCGCGCAACAACACGTCGATGCCGTCGATGGTCTCGTCGAGCACGAGCGGCCGATCGGTGGCGCGCCGGACGGCGAGATTTTCCTCATAGCTGGCGCAAGGCTGCTCCAGCACGTAGTCGAACTGCCTCGTCGCCATCAGGAAGCGCCTGGTCTCGGCGGTGCCCCAACTCGCATTGGCGTCGCAGAACAGCACCGTTCCGTTGGGCACGGCGGCCCTGACCGCTTCGAAACGCGCGATGTCCTCGTCGACGTCGAGGCCGATCTTCACCTGCAGCCGGCGGTAGCCTTCGGCGATGTATTTTTGCGCCCGAGCGGCCATCGCGTCCGGTGCCTGCTGGGCGATGGATCGGTAGAGCGGCAGGCCCGATCCCTCGGCCCCGCCGGTCATCGCGGCGAGCGTCGATCCGCAGCGCCGTCCGGCAAGATCCCACAGCGCCATGTCGATCGCGGATTTCGCGTAAGGATGGCCCTTGAGCAGCAGATCCATGCGCCGGTTCAGGGCCTCGATGCCCGCTGCGTCATGTCCGATGAGTTGCGGCGCCAGTTCACGCATCGCCTCCCGCGCGCCGGAGGCGAATGCCGGATCGTAGAAACTGCCCAGCGGAGCCATCTCGCCATAGCCGCGATTGCCGTCGCGCGAGGTGACTTCGACGATGGTGGAGTCGAAGCCCTCCGCGCTTCGCCCTCCCGAACAGCGATAGGTCCCATCCCGGAACGGCTGCCATTGGCGGAAGATGCGGATGCCGGAAATGCTCGCTTCGGCCATGATGGTTCCCCCGCTGCTGCGATCGCGCGCCTTGCGACCTTAACCCGAGGAACCCGGCGCATGAGGCGAGGGAAGCGGCGCATCGGCGCGTCGTTATCTTGACAGTGCCTGGCAGTCCGGTCGATCGGCGCGGCCGGTGCGCGAGTTTCGGATGCTGCGCATTTATGTTTCCTATTGCTGATACATGCTTTCGGTTGCGCCGAACTCGAACGGATACCTCGTGCCTTTAGATCAGGTGCCGACGCGGCAAGGGACGTCGCGGGTTCATTCGAGAAGGGAAACCTAGTGACTATTCATCAGAAAACCGAGAATGCCGGCGAACTCTTCTGGTTCAACGGCACGCTTGCGACGATCCGGCTCTCGGCCAAGGCCGGCGTGGACAACATCAGCGTCATCGAGCACCTGATGCCTTACGGCGCGTCGCCGCCGCTTCATATCCACCGCAACGAGGACGAAGTGTTCCACATCCTCGACGGGGTGATGCGCTTCAACGTCGCCGGCAAGGACATCATCGCGCATGCGGGGCAGACGGTGATGGCGCCGAAGGGGATCGTCCACAGCTTCCGCGTTGAATCCACGAGCGGTGCGCGCTGCCTTACCGTCACGACAGGCAGCGACTTCGAGCAGATGGTACGGCAGGCAAGCATGCCGGCACCCGCGGCAAAGATGCCGCCGCATGAGGAGCCCACTCCCGAGATGATCGCGGCTCTGACCGAGACCTGTGCCAGAAACGGCATCGACATTGTCGGCGCTCCGCTGAGCTGAGCATACCGAACGATCCTGAACGTGCCGGGCGGGTGGTGCTCCACGCGTCCGGCGCGTCGTAATTTTGATGGCTTTTCGCCTTGCCTCAGACGAAACTCGCTTCGGTGTCCTCTCAATCGGACGGCAAGACATGAGCCAAGCTTTTCTCTCCCATCTCGCTTCCGAGCTGGAAGCCCTGAAATCGGCCGGCCTCTACAAGTCCGAGCGCGTCATCACGTCCACCCAGTCGGCCGAGATCGAGGTGGCCGGCGAGAAGGTGCTGAATTTCTGCGCCAACAACTATCTCGGTCTCGCCGACAGCCATGAATTGCGCGAGGCCGCCAAGGCGGCACTCGACCGCTACGGCTACGGCATGGCCTCGGTGCGCTTCATCTGCGGCACGCAGGAGGAGCACAAGGAACTCGAGGCGCGGATTTCCGCCTTCTTGGGCATGGAAGACACGATCCTCTATTCGTCCTGCTTCGACGCCAATGCGGGCCTGTTCGAAACGCTGCTGAGTGAAGAGGACGCCATCATTTCCGATGCGCTGAACCATGCCTCGATCATCGACGGCGTGCGCTTGTCCAAGGCAAAGCGCTTCCGCTATGCCAACAACGACATGGCGGCGCTGGAGGAGGAACTCAAGAAGGCGGAGGGCAGCCGTTTCAAGCTGATCGCCACAGACGGCGTCTTCTCTATGGACGGGATCATCGCCAACCTCGAGGGCGTCTGCGATCTCGCCGAGAAATACGGGGCGATGGTCATGGTCGACGACAGCCATGCGGTCGGCTTCGTCGGCAAGTACGGGCGCGGCACCCCGGAACACTGCGGCGTCGAGGGCCGGGTCGACATCATCACCGGCACGCTCGGCAAGGCGCTGGGCGGCGCCTCCGGCGGGTACACTTCCGGCAAGCGCGAGATGGTCGACTGGCTGCGGCAGCGCTCGCGCCCCTATTTGTTCTCCAACACCCTGGCTCCCTCCATCGCCGGCGCCTCCATCAAGGTGCTCGACATGATCGCCTCGGGCGGTGCCTTGCGCGAAAGGCTCTATGACAATGCGGCGCGGTTCCGCTCGGGCATGGGCAAGCTCGGCTTCACGCTCGCCGGCGCCGACCATCCGATCATCCCGGTGATGCTGGGCGATGCGGCCCTCGCGCAGGAAATGGCCGCACGCATGCTCAAGCGCGGCATCTATGTGATCGGCTTCTCTTTCCCGGTGGTGCCCAAGGGGCAGGCGCGCATCCGCACGCAGATGTCGGCTGCCCATTCTGCCGCCGACATCGATCGGGCAGTCGCGGCCTTCGGCGAGGTCGGGCGTGAGCTGGGCGTGATTTCCTGAAGCCGCGAAAGCGATTCTGGATCAAGGGATTCGGAGGAAAAGACGATGTCGAACATGATGCGGGCGCTGGTGAAGGCCAAGGCCGAGCCGGGGATCTGGATGGAAGAGGTCCCCATACCCGAGATCGGCACCAACGATGTGCTGATCAAGGTGCGCAAGTCGGCGATCTGCGGCACCGACGTCCACATCTACAACTGGGACCAGTGGGCACAGAAGACCGTGCCGGTGCCGATGGTGACCGGCCACGAGTTCGTCGGAACCGTTGCCGATTTCGGCGCCGGGGTGAAGGACTACAAGGTCGGCCAGCGCGTCTCGGGCGAGGGGCACATCGTCTGCGGTCATTGCCGCAACTGCCGCGCCGGGCGAGGCCACCTTTGCCGCAACACGCTGGGAGTCGGCGTCAACCGCCCCGGGTCGTTCGCCGAATATGTGGCAATCCCCGAGCACAATGTCGTGCCGATCCCCGATGACGTGCCGGACGAGGTGGCGGCGATCTTCGATCCGCTCGGCAATGCCGTGCATACCGCGTTGTCCTTCGATCTGGTCGGCGAGGACGTTCTCGTGACCGGCGCCGGACCGATCGGCATCATGGGCGCGCTGGTCGCCCAGTGCGTGGGCGCGCGCAAGGTGGTGATCACCGACATCAACCCGACGCGCCTTGCGCTGGCAAGGAAACTCGGCGTCCACCACGTCGTCGACGCCTCGAAGGAGAAACTGGTCGACGTCATGCGCGACGAGGGCATGACCGAAGGCTTCGACGTCGGCCTCGAAATGTCGGGTTCAGCGGCGGCCTTCCGCGACATGATCGAGACGATGAACAACGGCGGCAAGATCGCCATCCTGGGCATCGCGCCGACCGGTTTCGAGATCGACTGGAACAAGGTCATCTTCAAGATGCTGCACCTCAAGGGCATCTACGGCCGCGAGATGTTCGAGACCTGGTACAAGATGATCGCCCTGGTGCAGGGGCCGCTCGACGTCACCGGCCTCATCACCCATCGGATCGGTATAGACGACTACCAGGCCGGTTTCGACGCCATGCGCAGCGGCAATTCCGGCAAGGTGGTGATGGATTGGTAATTGGGAAAGTTTTTTCACTGTAGGGCGAATTTTCGAACAAACCTGCGTTGCCAGGCGAAGCCTCGATTTGCTATCCAGACGGGCCTTTCGTTGGGGAACGACGTTGCGCCGCCACATTCGCACCCTCACCGCCCGCCATGAGCCCAAGGGGCACTTCGTCTCGCACCTGAAGTCGGGGTCGGGCGCGGTGGTCGGCATGGCCACGATTGGTGGCCTGGCTTCCTTCACTGGCATTCCCATGCTGATCGCGCCGCTCGGCGCGACCGCCGTACTCATGTTCGGCCAGCCGGCGAGCCCGCTGGCCCAGCCCGCCAATGTCTTTGCCGGCTATCTTATCGCGACGCTGATCGGCGTTGCGGCAGCGCTGGCCTTTCCGGGGCTGTGGGAGGTGTCGGCGGTGGCGGTCGGGCTCTCCATCGCGCTGATGCTGATGTTCCGCGTAACCCATCCGCCGGCGGGCGCGATCCCCCTTGTCGCCACCGCGTCGCCCGACAGGGGCGTCATGCTGTTCGTCATCGTGCTGGTCGGCTGCGTCAGCCTTCTGGCGCTCGCCATCCTGCATCACTGGATCCCGCCACGCGTGCAGTATCCGCGCCGGGCCGAATAGCTTGCCCTGGTGGTCAAGTCGCTGCGGTCAAGCATATTGCTTGCCCGCGTTGCCTTCGATAGGTAGGACACCTCACCGAGCGGTTCGGAGCGTCCGAGTGGAGTTCAAACTCTCGCTCCTCCCGAACATCAAGCCTGGATTGGAGAGCGGTTCATAGTGGGTCGCATTGGCGAAATCGAATTCGAACGCCGCTATCCAGCAGCGAAGGCTATGGAGGCCGTTTGCTCCCAACGCGCCCACTGAAAGCGGTTAAGCGGCTGTTGTCGTCGAGTCTTAGCTCGATCCGAAGACTGCACGACAAGCGATCATCGTCCGTTATTGGCAGCCCTTTCAAGCGGGTGCATGCGGCCAGGACGACGGAGTCGCTGCTTGATCCGCGCCCGTTCTTGCTACTCGTCACGCATGATTGCTCGCGAACGAGTGCACCGGTGATGTGTTTGAACCTCGCTCGCGAGCTAGCAAAGCGCCAAGATTTGCGTCTGCTGATTGTCGCAATCGAGGGAGGGGAACTGGAAGCCGATTTCGCCAGCCTCGCAACATTTCATGTTCTGGATGAAGACCATTCATCCACCAACCCGGAAACTGCGTTGCGAACATTGATCGCAGGATTGGATATTCCTGTATGGTCGGCAATATGTCATACGGTCGTCTGTTCTGGGTTGGTAGAGTTGCTGGACAACGAGAGGATTCCCGTTGTTGATCTCGCGCATGAACTCCCGACGGACATAGCGCAGCATTTCGGGCGCGATCGATCGGCATGATTGATAGTCGCGCACAGCATGTCGTCTATGAATCTTCATGCGTGGACATGCGGATTGTTCATGCCTTCAGTGTCGGCGCTGCAAGAGCACGGGCCGCTTCCAAAGGTCACTATTTGCCTCCCCGCTGGCCGCATGACCAAGCAGCAATGCGCGATCACGTCGAACGGGAAACCCGTTGCGACGGTGAGTCTGACCGCGATCCTCTGCACCGTCCCCGTGCTTGCCGGGGGGCGAATAGTGTGGTGCCTTATTTGGATGTGTCCGGAATGGTAGGGGCTGTGATTGGCCTGAGTAAACTGGGAGAGTCGGGAGTGCGTGGTTTTGCAGACCGGTGCAGTGTGGAGGCATTTGCAGCGCGGATGTTTGGGGTGCTGTTGACTACTCCTTCGACCGGCGGCCCTGCTGTTTAGGACCAGGAGAAGCCATGAGACTTGTTTCCGTAGTTATCCCGTCGTTCAATCATGCAAGGTATGTGCGGCGTGCAGTTCGCTCCGTCATCGAGCAGAGTTACGCGGACCTGGAACTGATTATCATCGACGATGGCTCCTCGGATGGTAGTGAAGCGCTGATACGCGAAGCCATCTCGGACCATCGCGGTCGACGGATAGAGTTTCATGTGCAAGCCAATGCTGGCGCTCATCAGGCAATTATGCGCGGGCTTTCCCTGGCCCGCGGAGACGTTCTGACGATCCTCAATTCCGACGATTTCTACGAGCCTGCGCGTATCGAGAGTTTGATGCGCGCTGTGCCGAGCACCGGAAATTTCATTGCTTTCAGCAAAGTGCGGTTGATTGACGACAACAATCATACCCTTCCAGCGGACGCGCCGCTCCAGCACTGGTACGATCAGGCGTTGAGGGACGCGGCGAGGTGCCCCACCGTGGGGTTTGCCCTTTTGCGCAACAACATCAGCGTAACCAGCGGCAACCTGCTTTTCACCCGCGCCCTGTATGAAGGCGTTGGCGGGTTTCGGCATTTCAAGATGTGCCATGACTGGGATTTTCTGATGCGTGCGACGCATCATGTCGAACCAATCTACGTGCAGGAGCCTCTGATGGCGTACCGCTACCATGAGGCCAACACCTTGCGCAGCACGACGCACCTGCTCGAGAAGGAAGGCGTTGAAGCGCTCAATGACTTTGTAGACCTCGGTCTTACACAGCCTCCACCAAATCCGCTGGCGCCTGGATGGGCCCATTGGCCTGCGTATTTCGATATTTTTATCGGTCGGTTCGCCTGCTGGTTTTCGCGGGAACCTATGGCGCGCTTCATCCGGAATCGTCCTCGTCCAGCGGCCAAACCGCATGGTCGCACAATCTGGGTCGACAACGCGTCGCTTGGCTTGCCGCAGACGGATTTCCTCACAAGTCCCGTGGCGGGGCTGGAAGCTTATGCCTTGCTACGAGAGGCCTACCTGGCTCGCCCTGATGAACTTGAGTTTCCGGTGCCATCCGAAGAGACCCGCGAACGCGCGAATTCGTTGAAGGTGACAGGCTGATGACATTGCCGTTTAACGCATCGTCGTTTCCCCTGGCGCCTCTGGGTGAGCATCGAAAACAACGATTGCGCATTGCGATAATCACCTTTGAACTGGTTGGATTCTGGAAGAATGGCGGCATCGGGACGGTAAGTACCGGTTTGGCGGAACTTCTGGCAAAGGCAGGCCACGATGTTACCGTGGCCTTTACGCGCGCCGACCTGCTCGACGCGCGGCAATTTGAAAGTGCCAGCAAGAGATACAAGGATCAGGGTATCAAGGTTGTCGCGCTGCGCCGCGGAGACATGCCACCCGTGTCTGGCCCCCTGGAAGGATTTACCGGTTGGGAACGGTACGCCGCCTATCAGTTCCTAAAGCGGGAACACTTCGATATCGTCCATGCCAGCGAGCATCTCGGCGAGTTGTTCTACGCCCTTGCCGCGAAACGGCTCGGGTTGGCATTCGCAAATACGCAATTTTGGGTTGGCTGCCACGGGCCCAGTCATTGGGTAATCGAAGCGAATGACGACGTCGTACGTGACGATTTCTGGCTGTGGACAGATGCGTCCGAGCGATTCTGCCTGTCTCATGCCGACGTCGTTTGGGCGCCCAGCCGGTATCTGCTGGAATGGATGGAGCAAGAAGGATACGTGCTCCCGGAAGGTCGCACGTATCAGCAGATTTATCACATTCCAGACGATCTTTCGGAACTGCGCGAACGGGCCCGGCCCCCGCGCGGAAGCCGCTCGGCCGTAAGCGAAGTGGTCTTTTTTGGAAGATTGGAAACGCGGAAGGGGATCAAGCTCTTCCTTAGCGCTGTCGCTGCTATGGCTCCTGAACTGGCCGACGTCCGCGTCTCCTTCATGGGACGAATAGGGATGATCGATGGAGAGCCAGCCGATAAACTCATCGCCCGAAGCATGGCGCGATTGGACATTGATTGGCAGATTCTACCCGAGTTCGACCGCGCCGAAGCATATGCGTATGTCACTCAACCGGGACGCCTTGTTGTTGCTGCGGCACCGGTCGACAATTCTCCTTGCGCTATCTATGAACTGCTCGAACTTGAAGCGCATTTTATTGCATGCCGTGGAGGCGGCGTACCTGAACTCATTTCGCCGAATTCGCATGACGACGTTCTTTTCGACTTCTCCATATCGGCGATTGTAGAAAGACTGCGGTTCTGCCTCGAGAATGGCTCGATAGCCCCCGCGCCGGCAATGAGCCGATCCGATGTTGAAGCAGCATGGGTCGCGGCGCATGACGGACTTGTGCCTGTTTCCGCCGCTGCTCCATCTGAGGAAAACGAGCCTGTAGTCGCCGTGATCGCATATGACGGCGACCCAGAGCTGCTGGCAGTCAGCATGAACGCGGTACGCAGTTGCGGTCCTAGGGTTTCTCGCGTCCTGGTGGTTCAAAGCGATCGGCGCGGCCTGCTTCCTGTTGATTTTGATGGGGAAAGTCTCGCCTTCGACGAAATTGGTCACGCCGGCGTACTGCGTGAACTTGCGAATATCGGCTCGCATGTCCTGGTGTTGCGCGCAGGAACAGTAATAACCGCGCCTGATCTTGAAGTTGTCGCAAGGGCGGCAAGGCGGGCCGACGCTGTTGTGCCTTTTGCGAGAGTGATGGAAACGGTTGGTGCTCCCACTATCGCGCTCGCGCTGACGGGTACCGTGGCTTGGGCAATCCAACACGGAACTGCACGTTATGGCGGGATCATATCAGCAAGCGCAATTCGCCGGCTCTCTACGGTGAGCGTTCCGGGAAGCGACATTCTGCTTTGGTTTGACGCCGCGCTGGCCGAAGGTCTGGAGGTACTGCCGCTGGCCGACCCACTGCTCGATGGCTGCGCCGTCAGGTCGAATAGCCACCATGCATCAGACGAGCGGGCACGGCTGAATTTTTGGATGACCCGGTCTCCTGCACCGCTTCGCCTGCTGCTGGAAAGAGCGTACGGATTCATGCAGCGGCCACCCACGCCCGCAACGAACTCCGAAACGCTTGGAAAGCCATCAAAGAAATCGGGAACCCCAATGGCAAGCAAGCGTCTGTTGCGCTCGACTGCATGGGAGTTGGGTGGTCCAGTTCGGTTGGTTTCCCGCTTGCTGCGGCGGCGGTAGTGGCAATTGTTCAACCCAAGGGGACAGCATGACCCAGACACTCGAGCAAATACGTTCTACTCTCGCTGCCATGGGAAATCATTCCCACACCACGGAAAAATTCCAGAACGACCTGATGAAAGCTGCTCGTTCTTATGCAGGCGAGGGAAACATTCTGGTTGAGGTGGGGTGTTTTCGTGGCGGACTCACGGCTCAATTTGCGGCAATTGGCAAGGAACTCAATCAGCACCTTCATGTGATCGATATAGACCCCGGGTACATGGAAGTTGCGCGACAATCAGTTGAAGCAACGACTGGAACCGAAAATGTGACGTTCCATCTGTGTGACCTGGCAACATTTGCGCAAAAGGCTGGAAAGGGCGCCAATATTTCGTTGGCGCTGATTGACGGTGACCATTTTTACAATGGTGTCGTGGCAGATATACGGGCTCTGCTCAGCATGAAGCCAAAGCCATATGGGGTTGCATTCCACGACTATTCGCTTCGCTACGCCACGCCAGAGGGAAAAGACATTCGGGTTGATCGGGCTATCCGCGATACGTTGGGCCACGATTTTCCGCACGTCCAGATTGGCGAGATCTCACGGCCGGGTGGGCCGCTGCGCACTGAGCCAGGCCAGGACGGGCATTTTCACGAGGTGGGTGCATCCGAGGGAGTGCTTGTCGAATTGCGGAACCTCGCAACTAACGCTTGAGACTTGCCTCCGCCGACGCCGGCGAACTACCGTCGGGTTCGACAGGAGGCACCAGCATGAACCGCAAAACCAATAGCCGGAGAAACGGCTCGTGAGCCCCGCCCGCGTCGTGCTGCTCGGCACCAAGGGCGGGCCGGCGATAAGGCCAGACGGTCCGTGGCCCACCTCGACGCTGCTGGAACTTGGTGACCGCCGCATCGTCGTCGATTGCGGCCTGGGGGTGACGCGCGGGCTGACGGACGCGGGGGTCAGCCTGAAGGGGCTCGATCTCGTCTTCGTCACCCATCTGCATTCCGACCACGTGCTGGAGCTTGGCCCCCTGATCCACACCGCCTGGACCGCCGGGCTGGCGACGCCCGTACGAGTATATGGCCCCGCCGGCTTGAATCGATACTGGCAGGGATTCGTCCACTCGCTTGAATTCGATATAGAAACCCGTGTCGACGACGAAGGCAGGCCGGACTTGCGCGATATGGTTCAGGTCGTCGAATTCGGCGAGGGCGAAGTCATGGCCGACGGCGGATTGCGCGTCACCGCCCTGCGCGTCGACCATCCGCCGGTGACCGAGTGTTTCGCGCTCAGATTTGAGCATGCGGGCACGAGCGTCGTCTTTTCCGCGGATACCGCCTTCTTTCTGCCGCTTGCGGAATTTTCTCGTGGCGCGGACGTTCTTGTTCATGAGGCCATGCTGGAAGAGGGCGTCGAGCGCCTGGTGCAGCGCACGGGCAACGCCTCTCGTCTGAGGCAGCATTTGATGGCGAGCCACAGCCTGGCCGACGAGGCAGGCGCCATCGCCACGCAGGCAGGGGTCGGTCGACTGGTGCTCAACCATCTGATCCCCGCAGACGACGACGCGATCACCGAGGCAGACTGGACGGATGCTGTCAGGAAAACATGGGCTGGTCCCTTGACGATCGGCCGAGACGGGCATGTTCTTGTCATCAGGGGTGACCACACGGGGAATCAGGAGAACCGACATGAAACTGGCGGCACTGAAGAACGGGTCACGTGATGGAAAGCTGGTTATCGTCTCGCGTGACCTGACACGCTACACCGACGCCTCATTCCTGGCGCCCAGCCTGCAGGCTGCGCTGGACGACTGGCACCGCATCTCGCCTTACCTCGCAGCCCTTGCCGAGTCGCTCGAACTCGGCTCGGTTCCTTCGTCGCGGTTCCACGAACACGACGCGCTGTCGCCGCTGTCACGGGTTCCGCAACGGATCGGGGGCGGGGACTCCTTCGTCGGGCCCCGCGATCCCATTGAACTCACGGGCACGGTACGGGACGCGAACGCCGAGGCCTCGGTCTGCGCAATTGTGACCGACGTCGCCTTGGCAACGGGCGCTGCGGCGGCCAAGGAGGCTGTGGCCCTGCTGGTACTGGCGGCGGATACCGTCCTCGACGGCGGCCAGACGGGAACCTCGGCGCTTTCACCGGTCGCCGTGACGCCGGACGAACTGGGTGACGCCTGGGACGGCGCCGTTCACCTGTCGCTGCGAGCCGGCCCCAAGGGCGTCGCTACCGGTGCATGGACTGGCTTTCCGAAGCTGATCGCCAATGCGAGCACGGGACGCCCGCTCTCGGCCGGCGCGGTCGTGCGTGGAGGTTTCGAGAACGTCCCGATTTCGCTCGGCGACACGCTGCGTGTCGAAATGAAGGACAAGTCCGGCCACTCGATCTTCGGCGCCATCGAGCAAATGGTCGGGCGCTACGAGCCGCCGCTTCCCTGACGCGCGCCTCGCGGGTCTCGGCATGGATATCGTAAGCCACTTCCGTCGCATGGCGCGGAACAATCTATGGTCCAACGACCGGATCTACCTTGCCGTGGCGGCCCTGCAGCCGGGCGAGTTCGAGGCTGACCGCACCAGCTTCTTCCCGTCGCTCAGGGCGACGCTCAACCATATCCTCGAGGTCGACCTCTACTATCTCGACATGGTCGAGGAGGGCGGGCAGGGGCGGCGCGTGCTGGATCGCTTCACGGGGTTCGACAGCGTCTCGGAACTGGCCGTGGCCCAGGTGGAATGCGACCGCAGGCTGGTCGCCTTTTTTGATGGGCTCTCTGAAGCCGACATCGATCGCCGGGTGTCGACCGACCGCGGTGAGGCCGGCGTGGTTGCCGAACGCATCGGCGACATTCTCTCGCATCTGTTCATCCACCAGATCCATCATCGCGGCCAGGTGCACGCGATGCTGTCCGGCACGTCGGTCGCGCCGCCGCAACTCGACGAGTTTTTTCTCGACTACGATCTGCAGTTTCGCCGGGACGAGGTGGCACGCCTGAAACTTTAGGCGAGAGCTACGTCGTAGCGCGCAAACATCGGGTCTGCTGTAAGGATTGCCAGCTTCTCGACCTGGGCCTGGGCGATCAGTAGCCGGTCGAACGGGTCGCGATGGTGGTTGGCAAGATGCTCGACCCGTGAAGCGTGGTGTTCATTGATCGCCAAGATGGGGATCGCTCGTTCGTTGAGCAATAGCAGCATGTCGCCATCCGCGACCAGCTTTCCGCTGGAGCGCTTGATGGCGATTTCCCAAATGGAAACAACGCTGATCGCTATACCTTCACCACCGGCGATGATTGTACGGTGGTTGGACGAAAGCCTCTCGTCGTCTCTTATGGCCCAAAGGAAAACATGGGTGTCGAGAAGGAACCTGGGGTTACTCACTTGACGTATTCGTCCCATTCGGGACCGAGTTCGTCGAAGTCATCGGCGATCCAGATCTTGCCCTTCATGGCGCCAATGATGCTCTGGCGCGACAAGTTTGTCTCCGGAGGCGGGGCAATCTTGGCCACAGCCTTCCCGTCACGCGTGACGACGATTTCTTCGCCGGCTTCCACGCGCTCGATGAGTTCCGAGAATTTTGCCTTGGCTTCTGCGACCGAGATGTTCATCGCGCGATCCTTGTGACCGTAATCTAGGTCACAATCGCATGGTGCGCAAACGGCCGCAGGGCGCCGTCGCTCAGCCCTTGCTCTGCTGGATCGCCATGTAGAGGTTGGTGCAGCGGGTGCCCGAGCGGCAGTAAGCGAAGACCGGGCCTTCCATCTCGTCCAGCGCCCCCGCCATGTCAGTGACGTTGTCGATGGTCATCTGGCCGCTGATGACGGGGATGTGGCGGAAGGCGAGCCCTGCAGCATCTGCCGCGGCCTTGACACTTGCTGCGCTGGGCTGGCCCGGCTGCTCGTCGTCGGGGCGGTTGCAGATGACGCTCTTGAAGCCGGCGGCCTTGATGGCGGCCACTTCTTCGGGGGTGATCTGGCCGGAAACCGAATAGTCGTCGGTGATCTGGCGATATTCCATGTCGTCCTCGCAAATGTTGGCCGCGTTCGCGGCTGGTCGGCGCAGTCTTGCCACTGTCGCGCCGCCGGGGCAACCGGCGAATGGCTGCCCCGCGGAGACGTGAAGATCCGGCGTCAACTTCCCAGGATCGCACCCTTGATGGCCGCAATGTTGTTCTTCATCATCTCGATATAGGTCGGCGCGGGGCCATCGGCCTTGGACAACGCGTCGGAATAGAGCGTGCCTCCCACCTTCACGCCGGTTTCGGCGGAAATCTGTTCGATCAGGCGCGGATTGGTGATGTTCTCGACGAAGATCGCGGAGGCCTTGTCGTCGCGCACCTGCCTGATCAGTGCTGCGACATCGGCAGCAGAAGCTTCTGCTTCGGTGGAGATGCCCTCGGGGGCGAGGAAGGTGATGCCGTAGGCATTCTCGAAATAGCCGAAGGCGTCGTGCGAGGTGATGATGGTGCGCTCGTTCTCCGGAATGGCTGCCACCGCTGCCTTCACGTCGGCATCGGCCGCGTCAAGCTTGGCCGTGTAGGCTTCGGCGTTGGCCTTGTAGGTATCGCAGCCTTCGGCATCAGCCGCGCAGAAAGCCTCGGCAATGTTCGTCACATAGACCTTGGCGTTGCTGATGGACTGGAAGGCGTGCGGGTCGAACTCGCCATGGTCACGCTGATCTTCCTCGGCTTCGCCATGTCCGTGCTCCGCTTCCCGCATCTTGAGCGGCTCGATGCCCTTGGTCAGTTCGACGACTGAAGCCTTGGTTGCGCTCGCCTCGACCAGGCGCTGCAGGAATCCTTCGAAGCGAAGACCGTTGACCAGGACGACATCGGCCTTAGACATGGTCACCGCGTCGGCCGGAGAGGGTTCGTAGACATGGGCGTCGCCATCGGGACCTACGAGCGTCGTGAGCTCGATCCGGTCGCCGCCGACATTCTGGGCGAACTCGCCGATGATCGAAAAGCTCGCCACCACCTTGAGCGGTTCGGCGGAGGCCGAAGTCGACCAGATCGATGTTAATGTTATAACGCTCAAAGCGGAGGCGAAACCAATCTTCCGAAGCATGAAGTTCTCCTGTCTTGGGGACCAGAAAGTCGACGGGTTCAGGCGGTGCGGTGGCGGTGGCGGCGCAACTTGGTGTTGAAGACGCCGCGCGTGCCGAACAGGATCGAAGCCAAGTAGATCGTGCCGGCCGACAGGATGATCGCGGGCCCCGAGGGCAGGGAGGCGTGGTAGGAGATCAGCAGGCCAGCGATGCACGAGACGGCGCCGAAGCCGAATGCAAGCGCGATCATGGGCTCCACGCGCGCCGTCCAGAAACGCGCTGCAGCGGCCGGCAGCATCATCAGCCCGACTGACAGGAGCGTGCCCAGTGCCTGGAACCCGCCGACGAGATTGAGCACCACGAGGCCGAGGAAGACGAAATGCACTGGCGTGCCGAACCGGCTCACCGAGCGCAGGAACAGCGGGTCGAGGCACTCGGCCACCAGCGCGCGCCAGAAGATTGCGAGTGTCAGCAGAGTGGTGCCGGAGATCAGCGCGATCAAGGTCAGCGCGTTGTCGTTGAGCGCAAGCACCGTGCCGAACAGCACGTGCATCAGGTCGACGCTCGAGCCGCGCAGCGAGACGATGAGCACGCCGAGCGCAAGCGAGATGAGATAGAAGGCGGCCATCGAGGCGTCTTCGCGCTGGACGGTGAAGCGCGACACCGCACCCGCGCCCAGTGCCACGATGACGCCGGCGATCAGGCCGCCGATGGTCATCGGCACGATCTGCAGGCCGTAGAGCAGGAAGCCAGCGGCGGCACCAGGCAGGATGGCATGGGCCATCGCATCGCCGGTCAGGCTCATGCGCCGCAACATCAGGAACACGCCGACAGGGCAGGAGCCGAGCGCAAGCAGCAGCGACCCGGCAAGGGCCCGCTGCATGAAGCCGAATTCGACGAAGGGGGCGATCAGGAGGTCATACATGGCGAGGCTCAGGCTGCGCGGGGGCCGGATTCATGGTCGGGGCGATCGTGGATCTCGCCATGTTCGTGATGATGGTGGCCATCATGAGCGTGGGCATGCGCATGTTCGTGGCCCGGCGCATGGGCGTGACCGTGGACCGGTTCGCACCAGGGCGCATCGTCATGCCAGGCCTCGTCGAAATGGCGCGCCCTGAGCAGGTTTTCGGGGCGAAGCGTCTGGATCGTTTCGCCCCATGCCACGGGGCGGCGGGCCAGCAACAGGGTGCTGGGGAAATGCGCGCGCACCAGTTCGAGGTCATGCGCGACCACCATCACCGTGCGGTTTTCGCCGTGCCAGCGCTTGATGAGGGCGATGAGGTCGCCGATCGTCTTGGCGTCCACCGCGTTGAACGGTTCGTCGAGCAGGATCAGGTCGGCATCCTGCACCAGCACCCGGGCGAAGAGCGCGCGCTGCAACTGCCCGCCCGACAGCGTGTCGATGGGGCGGCCTTCGAAGCCCTCCAGCCCGACGGCCATCAGCGCTTCGCGGACGGTTTCGCGGTCCTCACGCGTGTAGCGGCCGAGCAGCCCACGCTTCGGCCACAGGCCGAGCGAGACGAGGTCCACCACCCGCGCGGGAAAGCTGCGGTCGAGTTCCGACTGCTGCGGCAGATAGGCGACCCGTTTGCCCGGAGCCACCGTGCAGGTTCCAGCCATGGGTTTCAGCACGCCGACGATGCCCTTCATGAGCGTGGACTTGCCCGAGCCGTTGGCGCCGACCACGGCTGTCAGCGAGCCCGCTCCGACGGAACCATTGAGATGATGGACCGCCGGATGGCTATTGTAGCCAAGCGTCAGGTCCTTGAATGTCAGGCAGGCTTCGGTCATCGGCTCGTCGTGCCCAGCGGCTGTAAGTGCACTTTGGATATGTGATGTTATTACATTAGTCAACGAGTCGGCTGCGGCTATTGGCCTGATTAAGCGAATTCCTGCTTTGCGGCCTTGCGCCGAAGGGGCGGCAAAATCTAAGAAGGCGCCACCTTTAACGGAAGGAGACCACCATGAGCGTTCGTCGTATCGATGTCGGCCCTCGCATGAGCCAGATCGTCATCCACAACAACACCGTTTACCTGGCTGGCCAGGTCGGCGCCCCCGGTGAGAGCGTCGCCGCGCAGACCAAGGCGATCCTCGCCGAGATCGACGCGCTGCTGGCCAAGGCCGGCACCGACAAGACCAAGATCCTTCAGGCGATCATCTGGCTAGACGACATGTCGACTTTCGCCGAGATGAACTCGGTGTGGGATGGCTGGGTGCCGCAGGGCAATACGCCTGCTCGCGCCACCGGCGAAGCCAAGCTGGCCGGCCCGGAATACAAGGTCGAGATCATCGTCACTGCCGCTATCTGACGCTAGTCTTCGGTTTCAGCCGAACGATGCGCCGCGCGTCCACTGGATGCGCGGCGTTTCTGTTTCTGGCGTCAGCTGTCGGATGGGGTAAAGCGGGCGACAACCGCATGCGCATTCGCCGGGTAGGTGAAGCGAACATGCGTTACCGGGCGCTCGGCGCTCCAGGTGCGGCGCTCGACGACCAGGCAGGGCGATCCGTTTGCCACGTTGAGCTCGGCTGCGATCTCCGTGTCCGCGGCGGTCGCACGGATGACGTGCTCGGCCGAACTCCAGGGCACGCGGCCGATCAGCCAGGGTCCGGGCGCTGATTCCGAGAACTGCTCGTCCGCCGCTTCCGGCACGGCGGTGAGGCTGATCAGCCGGTCCTCGACGCAGAAGGGGCGCGACCCGGCGAAGTGCAGGCACTGCAGCGCCAGGACCTGACCCTGCACATCCAGCCCCAGCCGCTCGCGGTCGGTGGTGTTGGCGCGCCGCCTGGTCTGGGCGATCAGCTCGTAGCGATAGGGCAGGCCGAGCGCCTCGACCTCGATGCGGATGTCGTGGATCTCGAGCACGGCTGCCTGCGATTGCGGCCGGCGCACGAAGCTGCCGGAGCGGCGGCGCCTCTCGATCAGCCCGGACTTGGCCAGTTGCGACAACGCCTTGTTCACCGTCATGCGCGAACAGCCATACTGCTCGGTCAGTTCATGCTCGAAGGGAATGCGATAACCCGGCTCCCATTCGCCCGAGACGATGCGGTCCCTGATGTCGGTGAGGATGCGCTGGTAGAGCGACGGCGAAGCGTCCGAGCCCGCCGCGTCGTCCAGAATTCTGGCATCCCCAGTCGAATCAGCCACGGAACCCCCTTTAAGCTGCCGTCAGCTCAATCATCACGGCGCGGAACCTCGCCGCAATAGCCTCACGGCGGAAATGTGCACCGTTGGCGACAACCTTGCGGCCGCGGACCCAGACGCAGTCGGTCTTGCCGGCACCGGCGAAGATCGAGGCGTCGAGGATCGCATCGCCGGTCTTGCCGGCAAGGGTCGGGTGGTTTGCGTCGAGCGACACCATGTCGGCGGACGCGCCCACTGCGATGCCCGCCGGACTTGCCCCGAGCGCCTGCGCTCCGCCAGCGAGTGCGGCAGCGAACAGGGCGCGCCCGGTCGATTGGCCGGCCGGGGCGAGCACATTGCGGGCGCGGTGGGCGAGGCGCTGCGAATATTCGAGCATGCGCAGTTCGCCGCCGACGCTGATCTCGACATTGGAATCCGAGCCGACCCCGAACTGGCCGTCATGTTCGGCAAACAGGGGGGCGGAAAAGACGCCGTCGCCGAGATTGGCCTCGGTGATCGGGCAAAGGCCGGCCACTGCCTTGGTGCGGGCCATGGCGATGGTTTCCGCTTCGGTCATATGGGTGGCGTGGATCAGGCACCAGCGTTGGTCGACATCCTGGTGGCCGAGAAGCCATTCCACCGGGCGGGCGCCGGACCAGGAGACGCAGTCCTCGACCTCCTTGACCTGCTCGGCGATGTGGATGTGGATCGGCCCTTTGGTCATGGCCGTCACGGTAGCGAGCTCCTGGGGCGTCGCGGCGCGCAGGCTGTGCGGGGCGACCCCGAGCACGGCGCCGCCGATACCTTCGAGTGCTTCGCCGGCCTTCTCAAGAAGCTGCGCGAAGCGATTCGGATCGTTGATGAATCGCCGCTGGCCAGGATTGGCCGGTGCGCCGCCGAAGCTCGAATGCGCGTAGAAGACGGGCAGCAAAGTCAGGCCGATGCCAGTCTCGACCGAGGCCGCAGCGATGCGCTCGGCCATTTCAGCAATGTTAGCGTAAGCGCTGCCGTCGCGGTCGTGGTGCAGGTAGTGGAACTCGCCGACGCGGCTGAAGCCTGCCTCGAGCATCTCGACATAGAGCTGCGCCGCCACAGCCTCCACCTGCTCGGGCGTCATCGACAGCGCGAATTTGTACATCACCTCGCGCCAGGACCAGAAGCTGTCGGCGGACGGTCCGCGCATTTCGGCGAGCCCCGCCATGCCGCGCTGGAAGGCGTGGCTGTGCAGGTTGGGCATGCCGGGGACGAGGATCGCATGGCGCTCGTCGCCAGCCTGCATCTTCGTTGCGTGCTCGACTGCCGCGATGCGTCCGTCGGCAATCGTCAGCCTCACGTTTTCCTGCCAGCCATTCGGCAGCAGCGCCTGGTCCGCAAAGATCGTCGCCACCGTTTTCTCCTCACCTTTTGCAGCACCGCACGATACCGCTTGCATCACGTTCAAATATGTATATACATAATTTTCAACGGAGGAAACGAAAAAGATCATGGCTGGAGAGCAATCGGCGACGAAGATCTGGCGCAATGCGCGGCTTGCGACCCTCGTCGAGGGTGCCGCGGATCTGGGCAGGGTGGAGAAGGGTGCGATCGCCGTCCGCGATGGTCGCATTGCCTTTGGCGGCCCGGAAGCCGACATGCCTGCCGGGCTGAAGGCAGGCGCCGAGATCGTCGACTGCGATGGGCGCTGGATCACGCCGGGCCTGATCGACTGCCACACCCACCTCGTCCATGCCGGCAACCGTGCCAACGAATTCGAGATGCGTCTCGCCGGTGCGACCTATGAAGAAGTGGCGCGGGCAGGGGGCGGTATCGTCTCCTCGGTCAAGGCGCTGCGCGGTGCCTCCGAAGCCGATCTGGTCGCTCAGACCTTGCCGCGTCTCGACGCACTGATCGCCGAGGGCGTGACGACGGTCGAGGTCAAGTCGGGCTACGGGCTCGACATCGACAACGAAACCAAGTCGCTGCGGGCGGCACGGCAACTAGCCGGGAAGCGTCCGGTCACCGTCCGCACTACTTTCCTCGGCGCCCACGCGCTGCCGGCCGAAGCCGATGGCGACAAGGACGCCTACATCGATCTCGTCGCCGGGCCGATGCTGGATGCGATCGCCTCCCAGGGCCTCGCGGATGCGGTTGACGGTTTCTGCGAAGGCATCGCCTTCTCGCCTAAGCAGATGACCCGCGTCTTCGATGCCGCCAGGGCCAAAGGCCTGCCGGTCAAGCTCCACGCCGACCAACTGTCCAATCTCGGCGGTGCGGCGCTCGCCGCAAGCTACGGCGCGCTGTCGGCCGACCATCTGGAATACACCGACGAAGCGGGCGCTGCTGCCATGGCCAAGTCGGGAACGGTCGCTGTCATCCTGCCCGGCGCCTTCTATTTCATCCGGGAGACCAAGAAGCCGCCGGTGGAGCTCTTCCGGAGCCACGGGGTGAAGATGGCGGTAGCCACCGACAACAATCCCGGCACCTCGCCGCTGACGTCGCTGCTTCTGACCATGAACATGGCGGCCACACTCTTCGCCATGACTGTCGAGGAATGCATCGCCGGCACCACCCGCGAGGCGGCCCGCGCTCTCGGACTGCTCGCCGAGACCGGCACGCTCGAAGCTGGAAAATGGGCCGATCTCGCCATCTGGGACATCGAAAGCCCGGCTGAACTTGTCTATCGCATGGGGTTCAACCCGCTCCATGCCCGTATCTGGAGAGGAAAATGACCACGCTCGTTCTGAAGCCCGGCAACGCAACGCTGGCCGAATGGCGCGCCATCTATCGTGGTGCGGTGCCCGAACTCGATCCCTCTTGCCGCGCCGGCATCCGCGCCAGCGCCGAGACGGTCGCCAGGATCGTAGCCAAGGGTGAGCCGGTCTACGGCATCAACACCGGCTTCGGTAAGCTCGCCAGCGTCCGCATCCCGGCCGCCGATCTCGAAACGCTCCAGCGCAACATCGTGCTCAGCCATGCCGCAGGCGTCGGCGAGGCGATGCCAGTCGCCGTCACCCGCCTGATGATGGCGCTCAAGCTCGCGAGCCTGGCGCAGGGCGCTTCCGGTGTCCGCGAAGAGACGATTGACCTGCTCCAGGCGATGCTCGCTCGCGACGTCATCCCGGTCGTGCCGGCGCAGGGCTCGGTCGGTGCCTCGGGCGACCTTGCGCCGCTGTCGCACATGACCGCGACAATGATCGGCGTCGGCGAGTGCCACACGCCGCATGGCATCGTGCCGGCCAAGGTCGCTTTCGTCACGCACGGGCTCGAGCCGATCACGCTCGGCGCCAAGGAGGGGCTCGCGCTGCTCAACGGCACGCAGTTCTCGACCGCCTATGCACTGGCCGGTCTGTTCGAGGCCGAAAACCTCTACCAGTCGGCGCTGGTCACCGGCGCCTTGTCGACCGACGCCGCCAAGGGTTCTGACGCGCCGTTCGATCCGCGCATCCACCTCCTGCGCAAGCATCGCGGCCAGATCGAGACCGCCGATACGTTGCGCAACCTGATGGAAGGCAGCGCCATCCGCGAAAGCCACCGCGTCGGTGACGAGCGCGTGCAGGATCCCTATTGCCTGCGCTGCCAGCCGCAGGTGATGGGCGCTGCCCTCGACGTGCTGCGCAAGGCCGCCGACACGCTCGCCACCGAGGCCAATGGTGTCACCGACAACCCGCTGATCTTCGCCGAGGATGGCACCGCGCTCTCCGGCGGCAACTTCCATGCCGAGCCGGTGGCCTTCGCCGCGGACATGATCGCGCTGGCCGTCTGCGAGATTGGCTCGCTGTCCGAGCGCCGCATCGCCATGCTGGTCGACCCGGCACTTTCGGGCATGCCGGCTTTCCTCACGCCGAAGCCGGGCCTCAACTCGGGCTTCATGATCCCGCAGGTCACGGCGGCGGCTCTGGTCTCCGAGAACAAGCAGAAGGCCTACCCGGCATCGGTCGATTCCATCCCGACATCGGCCAACCAGGAAGACCATGTGTCCATGGCTGCCCACGGCGCCCGCCGGCTGCTCGGCATGATCGAAAACGCCAATGGCGTGCTCGGCATCGAGCTGCTTGCTGCCGCCCAAGGCTGCGATTTCCATGCGCCGCTCGCTTCCAGCGAAGCGCTCGAGGCCGTACGCAAGCTGGTCCGCTCCCAGGTGCCGCATCTCGACGACGACCGCCACTTCCATCCGGACATGGAAAAGGCGATCGCCATGGTGCGCGGCGGAAAGCTTGTTTTGGCTATCGCAGGCGTGGATCTGCCTCAGATTTCGGGGGCGCAGGCGTGACGGACTGGCTGACCGTCAGGCGCGGCGGCACACCGTTGCTGGTGAGCCTGCCGCACACCGGCACCGAGCTTGCCGGGCTGGACGACCGCTTCGTCTCGCCCTGGCTGGCGCGGCGCGACACCGACTGGTGGATCGAGCAGCTCTACGATTTTGCCGCCGATCTGGGCGCGACGGTGGTGCGTACATCGATCTCGCGGACGATCATAGACGTCAATCGCGACCCGTCGGGCGCATCGCTCTATCCGGGGCAGGCAACCACGGAACTGTGCCCGACCACGACGTTCGATGGCGAGGCGCTATACAACGAAGGGCAGGAGCCCGACGAAGCCGAAATCGCAAGGCGTCGCGCGACCTACTACGATCCGTATCACGCAGCGCTCGAGGCCGAGATCGCGCGCCTCAGGGCATTGCATCCAGAGGTCGTGCTCTACGACTGCCATTCGATCCGCTCGGTCATCCCCCGCCTGTTCGAGGGCAAGCTGCCGCTATTCAACCTCGGCACCAACTCCGGCAAGAGCGCTGATCCCGACTTGCAGGAAAAGGTCGCGGCGATCATGGCCGCCAGCGGCAGGCCATGGGTGGTCAACGGCCGCTTCAAGGGCGGCTGGATCACGCGCCATCACGGTAAACCCGAGGCTGGCGTCCATGCCTTGCAGATGGAGCTTTCCTGCCGCGGTTACATGCTCGAACCGGACGGCAAGGTCGAGCCGTCCAACTGGCCGACCCGCTATGACCCCGCATTCGCCGCGCCGATGCGCGGAACACTCACCAATATTCTCGAAACCGCGCTCGCCTGGGCGGGCAGCCGAAACGCCTAGGGAGGTTTTCGCATGACCCAACATACCCGTATCGACAATGCCCGCGTCATCCGCGCCGCCACCGGAACGGAACTCACCGCCAAGAGCTGGCTCACCGAAGCGCCGCTGCGCATGCTGATGAACAACCTCGACCCGATGGTCGCGGAGAAGCCGGGCGAGCTCGTCGTCTATGGCGGCATCGGCCGCGCCGCCCGCGACTGGGAGAGCTTCGACCGCATCGTGGCTGCCCTGCGCAAGCTCGAAGGCGACGAGACGCTGCTGATCCAGTCGGGCAAGCCGGTCGGCGTGTTCCGCACCCATAAGGATGCGCCGCGCGTGCTGCTCGCCAATTCCAACCTGGTGCCGCACTGGGCCAACTGGGACCACTTCAACGCCCTCGATAGGAAGGGCCTGATGATGTACGGCCAGATGACGGCCGGCTCGTGGATCTACATCGGCAGCCAGGGCA